>ENA-OSEO01000517-OSEO01000517.1-sediment-metagenome-genome-assembly--contig:-NODE-517-length-96516-cov-7.880629_pt1 | contig 96516 bp, 83 predicted proteins | sample MGYA00237883_ERZ534232 | MGnify/ENA metagenome assembly ERZ534232
TGGCGGTAACCTTAGCTGCCTTTCGATGGCCGCTTGAACCTCCGATCCTACAAAAACCAGCCCTGTTCGAAAAGGGGGTTCTTACGAGGGCATCATGTATAGTTATTCTTAGAATAAAATTCACATTGTTTGGATTTAACATGCTCTTAACTGAATCCAGGCCCTGCCGCTCTGCAATAAGTTATTGCTATCCAAGCAACAAGTAAATGAAAGGTAGTTAATCTATATTATGGATAAGAAAATTCAACAAGATGTTGACTATACCCCAAAACCCGCCGGATATATGAAAATAAAGGAAGCCTTAAAAACACTGCTTACCGACAAAGAATTTAGCTCAATTACATGGTCTGAAATAGCTAATACGGCAGGCGTAAATGAGGGTTTAATATACAAATATTTTAAGGATAAACGAAAGCTACTTCATGTAGTACTGTATGAATATTTGGAAGACTTTGTGGTCGATCTTATACATGCATTGGGAGGCATACAAGGTTCACTGAATAAGCTAAGGAAGATAGCATGGTTTCAGATATCATTATACAACAGACAAAGAGTGTACCCTAAAGCTATTTTTTTGGAGGTTAGAAATTACCATGGATATTATAATAGCCTTACATATGAAACTGTAAAACGTTTTAGTCGTATAGTGTTAGACGTTATAAATGAAGGGATTGAGAACGGAGAAATACGCAACGATATCCCACCAAAGAGCATTAGGCAGATCTTCTTGGGCGCGATCGAACATATATGCTTGCCTGCGGTTATTTTTGATAAACCAATGGATCCAGACGGTTACACGGATGCCATTTGCAAGGTTATCTTTTCAGGAATTGCAAAGGACATTTTGGATAAATGAGACGTTCGACGAGGAGATGCACATGGCGGAGCAGCAGGTTGTAATTGTAGGCGCCGTACGGACCCCGTTCAGCCGGTTTGATGGTGCCATGAGGGATTTGCCCAGCATTCGTCTGGGCGCCATGGTGATCCAGGAAGTATTGAGCCGCACGGGGACAAAACCGGAAGAAGTGGCAGAAACCTACTACGGGACATGCATTCCGGCTGAAGTCGCGCTCGAATTCGATGTTCCGGGAAGACAGGCAACCCTGCTGGCGGGCTTGCCGCCCGAGAGTTATTCGTTCTCCCTGGATCGCGCGTGTTGTTCCTCAATGACGACATTGCGTCTTGCGTACCGTTCCATCCGCTCCGGCGATGCCGATGCGGCTCTGTCCGTGGGTTCCGAAAACATGAGCCGCACCCCTTTTTTGGCCCGGGGGCTTCGTTGGGGAAACCGTCTTGGACACATCCGCCTGGAGGACCCTCTTTTTGAGCTGGGTTATGGAAACAGCGGATTCAATGCCGTGTCGGTAGATGCCGGCGAGGTAGCTCTTGAGTATGGAGTCGACAGGGTAATGCAGGATCAATGGGGGCTTCAAAGCCAGGAACGGTGCGCGCAGGCATACGCAGAAGGAAGGATCGCGGTGGGAGAAGAACTGGTGGCTGTTCAAGTTCCTCAAAAAAAAGGGGAATCCCTCATCGTAGACCACGACGAGTCTCCTCGGCGCACTTCCATGGATCTGCTGGCCAAATTACCTACCATCTACGGCAGTCCCACAGTAACACCGGGAAACGCTCCCCCCATGAACGCGGGCGCTACGGCTATTCTGCTCATGAGCGAACGGAAAGCCAAGGAAAAGGACCTGCTCATTCTGGCCACCATTGTAACTTCGCAGGAAATCGCCATGGAACCCAGGCAGATCGCCACGGTGCCGGCGTATGCAATTCACAAAGCGTTGGATGCGGCCGCTCTAACCATCGGCGATATGAAGTTGATCGAGATCAACGAGGCCTTCGCCGCCATGCCCCTGGTATCCACAAAGATATTGAGTGATGGTGATGAAGCCAACTGGAAGAGTCTTCTGGAAAAGACCAACGTCAACGGGGGTGCCATCGCTATAGGGCATCCGGTGGGGGCGAGCGGTGGCCGCATCACGATGACCTTGATGTACGAACTTCGCCGGCGTGGCGGAGGGTATGGTGTAGCCGCCATCTGTGGTGGGTTGGCACAGGGTGCGGCTACCATATTGAAAGTATAGCACGCGGGTCCGGTTGCAGAAAGGAGCATACCATGGAAGAGAAGAAGGCCAAAACCGCGCCGAGTCGTAAATCGCTGGAGACGGCCAAGGAGGTGTGGCCGTACGTCAAACGGGAGTATGCGGCGGCTCACGAGGCCAAGGCGGAAGGCAAGCCCGTGGTCTGGTCCTGCGCCGTGATCCCCAAGGAACTGTATTGGGCCATGGATCTGTACCCGGTGTTTCCGGAACACTACGCCGTACTTACGGGCATGATGCGGCGCGGAGGAACCAAGGACGAAAGCGTGGAGAAGGAAGCCGTCCGCTTCGCCCGTATCGCGGAATCCGCGGGATTCGCCAACTATCTGTGCGGCTATGCGCGTTCGAGCATCGGCCACGCCCTTTCCGGGGATCTGTCCGATGCGCCCATGGGGGGACTGCCCAAACCGGACCTCATCGTGACCACGAGTTTCGTGTGCGATCTGCGGGGCAAATGGCTCCGGTACCTGGCCCAGAAGCTGAACGTACCGTTCTATGTGCTCGATGTTCCCGAGCGGGGCTGCGACATTCCGTTCCTTCAGCCGGGTCTCCGGACGGCGCTGCTGCCCTTTTACACCAAGATCAAGCGGGGCGAGCGGGACCTGTTTTTCTCCCCCGTGGCGGACCACGAACTGGACTATACCCAGAAACAATGGGAAGGCCTGGCCCGATTTATCACGGACGTAACGGGTCACGAGTACGATGAAGACCGGTTCAACGAGGTGCTCGACGTATCCTACCAGACCAACGAAATCCGGCTGGAGATCCTGGAATTGCGCAAGGCGACACCGGCGCCCATGGGAGTGGCCGACGGGCTGACCGTCATGTATCCCGGCCTGTACACCACGGGAACCCGGCGGGCCTACGAGTTTTACGTCCGGCTTCGGGACGAACTGAGGAACAAGGTGGCCCAGGGAATCGGGATCATTCCGGAAGAGAAGTTCCGCCTGTTGTGGATGGGTCTGGCCCCCTGGTTCAACATGTCTCTGTTCAACTATTTCGAGAAGTACGGAGGGGTGTTCGTGTTCGAGCCCATCTACAACATGGTGCCCTTTCCGCCCCGCACGCCGGAAAACCCCTTCCGGGAACTCACCGTCCGGACCCTGCAGCAGTCCGGCGGGATCATCGCCCCCAGCATGATCGGCCAGGCCGTGTCCACCCTGATAAACGCGGCCCACGAGTACCAGGCCTCCGGGGCCGTGCTCTTCTACCTGATCACGTGCCGCCCGGTGGTGTACCCCACCGTGGAGATCGCACGGGTGCTCCAGGAGGACTTCGGCGTTCCCTCGGTGCCCCTGGAATGCGATCTCATCGACGAGCGTACGTACTCCGAAGCGCAAACTCTGGCCCGGTTCGACGCCTTCGCCGAGCAGCTTCTCCAACGAACGGCCTAAAGGATATGAGGAGGTGGGGGAATGAGTTCCGTATTTCAGGATTGGGTGGAACACCGGCATGAGCGGATTCTGGAATGGAAGGAAAAGACCGGTCGTAAGGTTTTTGGATACCTGTGTTGCATGACGCCCGAGGAGATCCTGTACGCCGGCGGCATTCTTCCGGTCAAGGTGACCGGAGACGGAACCGCGCCTTTGGAGGTGGTGGACCGGCACGTGGTGCACTATTCGTGTCCGTACGTGCGCAGCATGCTGGATCAGGCGGGTAAGGGCGTCTATGACTACCTGGACGGGGTGGTGGTGTGCAACAGCTGCGATATCATGTCCCGGTGCGAATACTACTGGCGGATACTATCGCCCCGGCAAAAGCCCACGGTCCTGGGCGCCGAACTCTCGCCGTACGTCCTGTATATCAAGAGCCCGGAGAAGATCAGCGGGCCGGGCGTTCATGAATACCTGCGGGCGGAGTTCCGGATTTTCAAACAGCACGTGGAACGGGAACAGAGGCTCCTCATCACGGACGACCTGCTGGCCCGGGCCATCGCGGACTACAACGAACACTACGACTGGATGGAACGCCTCCACGCCCTCCGAAGGGAGACTCCGCTCCGGGTGTCGGGGAGCGAGGCGTTCCAACTGGAATTCGCGTCGCTCCAGATGCCCAAGAACGAGCACAACGCCCTCATGAAATCCTATCTCGAGGAGGCGGCCGACCGGAAATCGGTCAAGTCCGGGGTTCGGATCTTTCTTTCCGGAGGTGCGGTGGACCCTTTCACCGCCCGGATTTACAGGATCATCGAGGAGTGCGGCGGCCAGGTGGTGGCCGAAGACATCGGAGTGGGATCCAGCTATTTCGGCCACCGCATCGATACGTCCCTGGCCCCCATGGACGCCATCGTCCGGCATCGCCTGGACGTCCACTGCCCCCACACCATGACGGCGGACCCTCATCCCCGGGAACGGTTGGACTACATCCTCCATAGAATCGGAGGAGCCCGCGTGGACGGGGCCGTGTTCTTCGTACCCCTGTATTGTGAATGCCGCAACCTGGAGTATCCCTTTCTCAAGGAGAAACTCCAGGAGGAATTGGGAATTCCTTCGCTGTACCTGGAAAGCGACTACGGTCCGGGCTCCCTGGACGAAGCCGTATCCAAGGTGGAAGCCTTCATCGAGATGCTGGAAGGATAAGGCATGTTCCGGGCCGGGGTGGACGTGGGACAGCACGGCGTCAAGGTAGTGGTGCTGGGGGACGAGGGCGTGGTTTCCCAAACGGTCCTGGTGACCGAACGGGATTCGGATTCGGGGGCGCGGACGGCCCTGGAGGAGTGCCTCCGCCAGGCCGGCCTCTCGGAACCGGATCTCCACGGCGTCTGCGCCACGGGTCTGGGACGCAAGGAAGTGTCCTTCGCGCATCGGAGCCGGACCCAGGAAACCTGTGCGGCCCGAGGGGCCTTTCATCTTCTGGGACGGCCCTGCACCGTGCTGGACGCCGGGGCCGGCGGATGCCGGGCCGTGCGCGTGGGTCCCGGCGGCCGGGTGCTGGATTTCGCCGGCAACAGCAAGTGCGCCGGCGGTACGGGGTCCTTTCTGGAGGCGGCCTGTGAAGTGCTCCACATGGACCTGCAGCGGCTGGACGTCCTGGCGGGATCCGCCCATGAAGTGGCCCGGGTAAGCACCACGTGCGCCGTGTTCGCCGAATCCGCCATCATCTCCAACATACATTACGGGTTTTCCCTGGAAAGCATCTGCGCCGGCGTCTGCGATTCCCTCACCTCCCGGCTCATGGACGTGTTGAACCGGGTGGGCGTCCAGGAGGAGCTTTTCTTCTGCGGAGGGGTGGCGCAGAGCCTTACCGTCCGCAGGATGCTGGAACACATCCTGAAGATACCGGTACGGACGGCTCCGGACCCTCTTACCGTGGCGGCTCTGGGCGCGGCCCTTTCCGCAGTGCAGGACACGGAGCGGTGACCATGCGGTACGCGGGGGTGGACGTGGGTTCCCGAACGGCCAAGGTGGTGATTCTGAACGAGGATTCGGTGATCTCGTCTCACTTGATTTCCACGGGACCGGACAGCGCCGAGACCTCTCTCCAGGTGCTGCGAGGCGCCATGGACCGGGCCCGTCTCCACATGGAAGATCTTTCGGGCATCGTGACCACGGGATACGGCCGGTACATCGCCCCGTTCCCGCACACGGGCATCACCGAAATCGCCTGCCACGCCAAGGGAGTCCACCGGGTGTTTCCTTCCGCCCGCACCATCCTGGACATGGGAGGCCAAGACTGCAAGGCCATCCGGCTGGACGACCAGGGGCGCCATACGAACTTCGTCATGAACGACAAATGCGCGGCGGGCACGGGTCGTTTCCTGGAGGTGCTGGCCCGGAGTCTGAACATACCCCTGGAGGAGATGGGACCCCGTTCATTGGAGGCCCGGGGGCTCGTGGCCATAAGTTCCATGTGTGCGGTGTTCGCCAAGCAGGAAGCCGTAGCCCACCGCCGGCGCGGAGCCCTCCTGGAAGACATTCTGGCCGGGGTCCACGAAGCGGTGGCGGAGCGGGTCTTCCGCCTCCTCAAGACCGTGGGGTTGGAGGCGGACTTCGTCATCACCGGCGGCATCGCTCAGAATCCCGGAGTCGTGCGCCGCGTGGAAAAACGCGCCGGCATGAAGGCCCTGATCCCACCGGAACCCCAGTACACGGGAGCCCTGGGGGCCGCATGCCTCGCCCGGGAGATCGGGTAAGTATCCGCCGGACCCGGTTGCGATTTTCTAACTTTTTTCGAACGATCACGGAAAGGAGACGTCTCATGGAGATTTCCGGTAGCGTGGCCTTGGTTACGGGAGGCGCCTCCGGCCTGGGGGAAGCCTGCGTCCGAAACCTCGTGGGGGCAGGCGCCAAAGTGGCCATCCTGGACCTGGCCGCCGAGAAAGGGGAGCAGCTCGCCCGGCAAATGGGAACCTCATGCTTCTTCCGTTCCACGGACGTAACGGACGAATCCTCCGTCCGAGCCGCCGTAGAGGAAACATTCTCCCGCTTCGGAGCCGTGCACGTGGCCGTCAACTGCGCCGGAACGGCCGCCCCGGCCAAAGTACTCGGGAAAACCGGTCCCATGCCTCTGGAACGCTTTGAAACCGTCATCCGGGTCAATCTCATCGGCACCATGAACGTCATCCGATTCGCAGCGGAACGGATGATCCGGAATGCCCCCAACCAAGACGGCGAAACGGGGGTGATCATAAACACCGCGTCCGGCGCGGCCTTCGAAGGCCAGGTGGGACAGGCGGCCTACAGCGCGTCCAAAGCGGGCGTAGTCGGTATGACGCTGCCCATCGCCCGCGAGTTTGCGGACTACGGCATCCGGAACGTGACCATCGCCCCAGGATTGTTCGACACTCCCATGCTCGGCGCCCTCTCCGATTCGGTGCGGGAATCCTTGATCAAGACCTGCTTGTTTCCGAGACGAATGGGCCAGGCCCCTGAATTTGCCGCGCTGGTCGATCACATTATCCGGAACCCCATGCTGAACGGGGCCACGCTCCGGCTGGATGGAGCCCTTCGGCTCCCCCCCAGGTAGCGCCCCCGTGGAAACCCATATGCGAAACCGCAGCAAATTCTTTTCAAAGACAACCACGTTACGAAAGGAGGTTCAGGACATTACCAAGGGAGGTTCAACCGAGAATCCATTTGAGTGTCCCATTTCCGGGATACCGTGAAGCACCCCCAAGTGTTTCACATTCATCCTTCAGTGTGAGAGGGGAAGCACCATGGAGAAAAAGAGTGAACACGACACCATGATCGTCGACCAGCTCAAACCCGGAGCCGAATTCCATTCCGAGGACCTTCCGGAGGAGTTCCTTCAAAAGACCCACGTCATCTCCCTGATGGCGGACATGGCGAAACAGGAAGGCACCGAATACATCTTCGGCATCACGGCGGGGGCCGAATTCCCCATGGAAGGCCTGTTCATGAAAGCGGGGATCAAGCGCGTGCACGTTCGCCACGAACAAACCGCCACCTTCGCCGCGGACGCCGTGGGTCGATTGACCCGGCGGACGGCGGCCACCGTCATCGGCCCGTCCACGGGCTTGACCAACTGCACGTCGGGCCTGGTCCAGGCCATGGCCGCCCAGTCTCCCGTGCTGGTCATCGGCGGTGAACACCCCGCCTGGACGGACAACGTCTACTTCGCCCAAGGTCTGGTACAGGCGGAAAAGGTATTTCAGGGAATCACCAAAAAGACCACCCGCATTACCAGTCCGCGCAACATGTTGTCCGAGTTCAAACGCATGTACCGTCTGGCCATGACGCCTCCCATGGGACCTACGGCCATTTCCATCCCCTGGGACACCGGTTATGAATTGAGCCGCATTCCATTGATCGAGGCGTTTTACCTGTATGGTCCCGGCAATTTCCTTAGAACCGAACAAAAGATGACCCACGAGGATCCGGCCCTGGTGGAAAAAGCCGTACGCTGGCTCCTGGAAGCCGGAAAACCGGGGATCATCGCGGGAGAAAGCGTCTGGTACGACGACGCCCAGGAAGAAATCCGGGAGTTGGTGCGGCTCACCGGCATTCCGTGCCACACCCGAAGAATCGCCCGGGGCGCCATCGACGAGTACGATCCGTTGAACTGCGGGGGCCGCGCCCGTGGACGCTTCTTGCGAAACTGCGACCGGGCTCTGGTTCTCGGATTGCGCGTAGGCTACCTTGAAATGCACGGATATCCTCCTTTCTGGGGAGAAAACACCCGGTACATTCAGGCCCAGACCTGCCGCGAGAACGTGGACCTGATGCTCGGCACCGACTTCGAACTCATCGGGAACATCAAGGCGCTGCTCCGGCAGATGATCGAGTGTGTCAAGGACATGGGGATCAAGAGTCCTCCGGAACGATGGAACGGATGGCGCAAAGAGATCGCGGACGCCAAAGCCTACTATGAGGAGAAGGTGGCGGAACGTCTGGAAAAGATGAAAGGCGTCACGCCGGTGCACCCGGACCTCATCGGACGGCTCACCTACGAAGTCATTCACGATGAGTTGAACGACGATGTAATTTCCATCATCGACGGATTCACCGCTTCCTCCTTCTACACGGATCACAACCGCTGCCGTACAGCGGGCCGCGTGTTGGACGCCGCCGACACTGTCGGTATCGGACACGGGCCGGGTATGACCTTGGGCGCCGGTATGGCGACCAATCGGTCCATTCCCCTGGTGTGCCTCATTGGAGACGGAGGATTGGGCGCGGGAGGCATGGACATCGAAACCTGCTCTCGCTGGGACATCCCCTGCGTCTTCATTCACGAGAACAACGACACCATGGTGGCCGGAGGCTGGAAGCTTTTCTGGTCCAAGGCCTGTTCGCCCACCGGCAATGAGATGCTGGATTCTTTCTCTACGCTTCCCCACATCCGGTATGATAAGATGATGGCGGAATTCGGTTGCCACACCGAGTTCGTGGAAAAGGACTCGGAGTACAAACCGGCCCTCAAGAGGGCCCTGGATTTCGCTCGAGACAAGAGCAAACCCGCGTTCGTGGAAGTATTCGTCGAAGGCCGGACCATGAACGAAATCTGGGCCACGTTCCTGACCAACTGCTGCGGATTCCTGGAGTGGGAGGACCTGCCCGAGGAAGGCCGCAAGGCCATTATGGAACTGGGTCTGTGCGATCCCACGTATCGGAGCTTCGCTCCCACCTGGCCCGACGAAGCCTTTGCCGTTCGGAAGAAAAAACGGTAGTCGACAGCTCCTGGGAACCCTGGAACCCTTAAACCACCCAGAAACCGCGGAATGCGGCGGAAGTCCGAAAACGGGCTTCCGCCGCCCGCCCGCTAAGTCTATTCGTTTGAACCCACCGGCCTCGTTTCTTTCGGCGAGATCGGGGAAAAACGCTTTTAAATGAAATATATTGATGTCCTGTGCGTATGAAACCCGCGTCTTTCGAAACGGAACCCGATAAGCCCGACGCCTTGAACCCTCTGAACCAGGCCGTGCAGTACAGCGTGGACGGCCCCCTGCACCAAGCGGTACGGATTCTGAAAGAAATCCTGGCCCGAGAGCCGGGAAACCGAACGGCGGGGGCTTACCTGGCCGACATCCACAGCCGCCTGGGACGGCACGACCGGGCAGTGGAAGTCCTGGATCGCCTCCACGCCTCGGGCTCCTGGGCCCCTGAACTCGAAGAGCAGCGAAACCATATCCGCCGGGTTCAGGAGGATCTCCGGGAGATCGAGGGATCCCGGTTCCGCTCCTCGGGCTTTCTTCAAAAGGCCGTTGTTCCGGATGGTGAAGGCGGCTACTACAAGGATACGCTGGGATTTTCCGGAAGCTGGACGTTCCGTTCCGAATGCGAGGAGTACGTCTCCCCCGGAGCCTGTCTTCGACTGCTCAAGTCGCTGGCGTGGCTCGCCGAAACACACCGCGAAGAGAAGACCGAATCCTCGGCCTTTCACTCACCGGAGCCGCAGGATCCGGAGGGCGCCGTGGTCCTGCGGAGGACCCCGAAGGGACCGGTCATGACGTTGAGCCGGGTGCTCCGGGACACAAACCGTCAGGCCTGGCGCCTGGAAGCGGACCCCGTGGTGTTGGGATGGAATCCGAACCGGCAGCGCGACGCCCTGAGGAGCCTGCTGGAATCCCCCCTCCCCGTCCTGCTCCCGGAACCCCTGCAAGGGGAATCGGAAACCGAGGAACCGACGGCTTCGGAATCCCGGCCCCGCATCCTCCTGATCTCATTGGGGCTCGCTTCGGATTATGCCGTCACCGTCCTGAGAGATCGGTTGCGTCAAGAGGGCTTCGAAGCCGCGGCATCCTTCATCCGATCCATGAAGCACCTTGAAGACTATGTGCGATCTTTCGAAACGCCCCGGGATTTGAACCTCCGGACTCCCCATATTTTCGGCATCTCCGTTCTGGACGAGGTCATCGAGCCGGCCTGCGTACTCATTTCCCGGATCCGGAACCGTTTTCCCGACGCCTGGGTCGTCCTGGGAGGACCCTCCACACAGACCCCTGAGCAACTGGCCTCCCTGGTTCCCGACTTCGACCTGCTGATCCGGGGCGACGCCGACGAGGTCCTTCCCCGGGCGGCCCACATCCTGGGATCCTTCCCCAGAACCCGGGGACTCACGGGACGCCGTCTGCAGGACCTGCGATCCCTTCCCGGCGGCTTGATGCTGCAGGCCGGTAACACCCGGATCGTGCACCGGCTGCATCATACCAACCTTCCGGAACGATACCATTTGCCGGTTCCGGAACCGAAAAAAACCATTTATTATTGGCAGACTTCCCGCGGGTGCCCGTACGATTGCCGCTTCTGCAACAAGTGGACCGGCCGCCGATACCACACGGTGGTCCCCTGGGAGGACGATGACCCCAAGAAATCCACGGCGGAGCGAAGCGCTCTGGCCATGATCGAATTTCTCCTGAATCGGCTGGTCCTGGATCAGCCCGAAAACGTCAGCCGCGGGGAACTCGTCGCGGAACTCAAACGGTCCCTCACGGACCCACGAGCATCATTCCTCGTGGAACCCCGGGAGAAAATCTTCATCGTCATCGAGGACGACGACTTTCTGATACAGCGGGACCGGGTACTCGAGTTCTGCCGGCTCGTGGAAGAGCTGGGCCTGCAGCGGTTTTTCGTTTTCTCGGCCATTACGAGCATCCGCACGTTGTTCCGGGGCGGCGACACGCTGGACAGGGAACTGCTCCACCGCATGCGCCGGTGCAATTTCCAATCCCTGGACGTGGGTTCCGACGGTCTGTGCCAGGGGACCATCGACGAAAACCGGAAAGGGTACACGCTGGACCGCCACGTGATTCCCGCCAACGCGGTGTTGAAAGACCTGGGATTTTTCTGTTTCAACAACACCATCGTCACCACGCCGTACACCACGCTGCCCCAGCTCATCGAGTCCCTCATTTTCTATTGCGTCTGCCCGTATCCCATCAACATCGCCATTGAAATCGGCATCATGGGGCACATCGGAAACCAGTTCACCAACGAAGATATCGTGAACCAGCAGTACGATTGGCGGGTCCCCGAAGGCCGGGACATGGGGCATTTTTGCATGAGGGACCAATACCGAGTACCCAAGGACGCCCCCGAATATGCCCTGAACGGCTCCCACATCATCAGTTACGCTGACCCTAAGGTTCGGGAAATCGTTCTCGAGTTTCCCAACCACGACCCCACGGACTTTTTCCAGGAGTTTCTCAACGAGGAGGACGTCCAGGAGGTCATCGACGAGTGGATCGGACTGCCCGACCACCGGGCGGAAACCCGCGCTTTGGGACGCTCCATCGCGTGGCTGCGCCGGAAACACCCCCTGTGGAACTTCCAGTACGCCATCGCCACGATACGCGAACACATGGCCACCCTGAATCTCATGTCTTTCGTGGACTACCACCAACGGCTGCGGGGGAATCTCATCGAGGAAGACCCCTTGTTCCGCAGCATATCCCGGTCCCGCTGGAAGACGGGATGGCACGGCAAGTCGGGCCGCATCGAGGACTCCGAGCGGGAACTCCGGCGGCTCATCCGGGACTGTCCCTGGTATTTCCGTCCTTACCGGGATCTCATGTATTTGTTGGCCCGTTCGGGAAGGTTGTCCGAGGCCGTAGCGCTGTTTTCCCAATACCAGCGGGTGGATCCCAACCTGCGTTTCTACCACGGCTTCTTCGCTCAGGTGCTCCAGGCAATGCGCCTGTACGAAACGGTGCGATCCGAACGCGCCCTCTTCCACATCCCTCGATACTTCACCATCAGCCCTCTATACTACTTCCTGGCGCGCGTGTGGGAGCTGGCCGGAGGTGGACGGGTAACGGGCTTCCAGTTCCCTGCGGTACATCCGGAACGCCTGGAAGACGCTTACGCGTTGTTCGACTCCTGGACCGTGGACCTCCTGAACGACCGCATGGCGGATCGCGACGGGAGCCTGCAAAGGGCCTTGACCGGAGGAAGGGAAACCTTCCTGTGCGGGATCCCGGTCCGTCTGGACGTTCCTTCGAACACCCTTATCGTGGACTACAACCGGGTGAAGATCCACCGGGACAAGGAGTCGTGATGCCCGACGCAACCTCCGGAAAACCCGCCACGCTCTCCGATTTGCTGGACGCCGGAATCCGGACCCGCTCCGTCAAATGGGAACTCCGAGAACACCTCATCGCCGGGATCCGGTCCGGTGAAACCTTGTTTCCCGGTATTCTGGGGTTCGACCACACCGTACTGCCCCAGATCGAAAACGCCCTCCTGTCCGGACAGGACCTGGTGCTTCTGGGCAAACGGGGTCAGGCCAAGACCCGGATCATGCGGTCCCTGGCGAACCTGCTGGACCCCGAGATTCCCGCCGTCGCCGGATGCGACCTCCGGGACGATCCCTTCGCTCCGGTGTGCATGCGATGCCGGAACATGGTCCGGGACCTGGGCGGGCGCACCCCCATTCGATGGGTGCCGCGGAGCGAACGATACACGGAAAAACTCGCCACCCCGGACATCACCATGGCCGATCTGATCGGAGACCTGGATCCGGTCAAGATCGCCGAAGGCCGGACTCTCTCGGACATGGAAACCATTCACTTCGGGCTGATTCCCCGGGCCCATCGGGGCATCTTTGCGGTGAACGAACTGCCGGATCTTCCGGAACGCATGCAGGTGGGCTTGTTCAATATCCTGGAGGAGCGGGACGTTCAGATCCGGGGATTCGCCCTTCGCCTGCCTCTGGATCTCTACGTGGCGGCCTCGGCAAATCCCGAGGATTACACGAACCGGGGCCGCATCATCACTCCCCTGAAGGACCGCTTCGGTTCCCAGGTGAATACCCACTATCCCCTGTCCCGGGACCTGGAGACCGCCATCATGGACCAGGAACGGAAGCGGTTTCCCGAGGAGGAGTACACGGAAGTTCCCGGCTTTATGAAGGACATCGTGGCGGAGATCTCCCGCCGCGCACGGGAACACCCGGACGTAGATCCCCGTTCCGGCGTGAGCGTGCGGGCCTCCATCCACAACCTGGAAAACCTGGTGTCCAACGCACTGCGAAGGCGCCTGCGCCTCAATGAACCGCGCATCGTGCCCCGCGTCACGGACCTGGCCTATCTGGTTCCCTCCACCCTGGGTAAGATCGAACTCGAGAGCCTGGGAGATCTGTCCGGGGACGTCGTGTTCGCCGAACTCGTCCGGAAGGCCGTGTCGCACATCTTTGAAACCGTTTGGGGCGACTACGATTTTACGGCCCTCCTGGATGCTTTTGGGGATTCCCGGTCCTTCGTGGTGTCCGATACGCTCCCGGCCGTGGAGTACGAAAGACAGGGCGCCGCTTTCCAGGGCGTCCGGGACCTGTGGACCCGCATGAACGCCTGGAGCCCCGAACACCGGGCCTCCGTGATCGAATTCGTCCTGGAGGGATTGACCCTGCGCGGAAAACTGGAACGCCAGGAGGTATCGGGCTCCATTACCTACGCTCGCGGCGCGAGGTAGCTCCGCGTTCGCACCCCGCAGGCCGGCGACTCTCTCCCGAGCGTCTCGGGAGGGGCTGGGGGAACCACTCCGGGGAAGGATTCCCCGGACATACCCAAACATCGGGTACGCTTCATGACCACGTACCGGTACGTAAAATCCTCTGGGGTCGACCCCGCCGCGTTGCGCGATCCGGATGCGGACACGCTGTTGAAGGCCCTGGCCGAACGGCTCATCCGGCGGTACAGTCCCGCCGAAGCCATGGAACGTCTGAAATGGGAAGGACTGTTGGATCCGGACACCCAGCGGGCGGACGGGCTCGCTGGAATTCTGGACCAAATCGCCGAACTCCGCAGCCACCTCCTCCGGACCTACACGTTGACCCGGATCCTCGAGGGGCTCCGCCTGCGCATCGAGGAGTTCAGTGAATCCGCGGCGCAGGCGACGCCCGCCTCCGGCCCGACGGTTCCCCCCTCGAAGCCCTTCACGCCGGACATCACGGATGAACTCCGGGATCTCCGGGCATGGTCGGCATCCGGGTTCCCTTCGGATTTGGCCGCCCATCTGGAACAGATCCGTTCGCTGCAACAGACGGACCCCGGAATCCCGCCACAGGTCTCGGAAGCGATCCATGGACTGGAATGGACCCTTTCCGGACTGGAATCCCTCACCGGGAAGACCGTCCCGCGTTCCGCCGAGGTCTTGGCGGAAGCCGTCGCCGCGCTGAACGCCTTGTTGGAGCTGCCGGAAGAAAACCGCCGGCTTTCCGTGGGGGCGTTCCTCACCCGGCATGCAGATGTTTTTGACGTGGGCAAAGGGCTGGCGGAATTCATTCGCTCCATTCAGGAAAAGCGTTCCGCCGTGCGTCTCCTGTTGGAATGCCTCCCTCCGTTCCTCCGCCGGGAACTTCACGCATTAACCGGCTGTCCGAAAGGCTTCCGGGCGGCTCGAACACCGCTGGAAGCGCTGTGGAGCCGTCTGAATCGGATCCATCCGCTCCCCCGGATAACGCCCCGCGCCTTCGAGGGATCCGTGGGCGTGGGATTGGAAGAGGCGGTGTCCCTGGCGCAACGAATGCAAAAGCTGGACCTCCTCGAAAAGAACATCCGGGACGCACGCGTTCAGGGCCGCCTTTCCGAAATCAACCACAGCCTGGTGGCGGACGTGCTGGGGGAATTGGCGGCTCAGTCCCTCCAGAGGCTTCAGCGACTGGCGGAAATTCTGATCGACTCCGGATATCTCCGCCAAGAAGGCCACGGATTCGCTCTTACGGGAAGGGGCCTGCGCCGGGTGGGGGAATTGCTTCTGCGGGAGGTTTTGAAGCCTCACCGCTTCTCCGCCCCCATCCACCGGTCCCTCCAGACCCGCCACACGGCCCTGGAGTTCACGGGGGCCTCCCGCAGGTACCGCTTCGGAGACCCCTGGAATCTGGACATCCCTTCGACCCTGTTGTCTTCGCTTCGAAGGACCGGGCGGCGCCCCCCTCCCCTTTCCCTGGATCCCCGCGATCTGCACGTCTACGAAGCGGAATACGGATCCGGCGCCAGCACGGTATTGCTCATCGACACGAGCAGTTCCATGGAAGAGAAGCTTCCCGCCGCCAAGAAGGTGGCCCTGGGCTTGAACGAACTCATCCGGAACCGGTTCCCCGGCGACCGCCTGCGTATCGTGACCTTTTACACCCTGGCCCGGCCGGTCTCGGAGGAAGAACTGATCCGCCTGGAAGTCATGCCCTATTACGAGGGTTTCGTGCCCGGCACGCTGCCTTACCCGGAACTCAAGGAAATGGAGCACCGGGGCGGACCCGGATTTCCCGGAGATTTCACCAACCTCCAGGAAGGACTCCATGTCTCCACAGAGCTGCTGAGCCGGGACCGGGCGGCGCGGAAACACATCTTTCTCATCACGGACGCCGAACCCACGGCCTGCCGCAGAAACGGCATCGTGCACCTGGAGCCCGAACCCACCCCCTGGATCCGGAGCCAGACACTCCGGCAGGTCCGGGAGTGCACCCGGCGACACATACGGATCACCGCTTTCATGCTTTCCGAAAGGGAGGAATCGGAAGCCTTCGTCGCCGGGATGGTGCGGGAAAACCAGGGGAAGGCCTTTTTCACGGCCTCGGAAGATCTGGCCCAATGCGTGATGGTGGAATATGTCCGGAAGAAACAGCCGGACGCCTCAACAGCCTGATACCCCTTGGGAGGGGGGAGAGTGAAAGGTTTTTCACGAGTACGCCACTCCCCCCTGCGTAACGCCGCACGCCCGGGCGCTCCGCGCCAAGCCATCCAACGCCGGCGAACGCTTCCGTGAGACTTCGCGCGCCGCGCAACGGCGCACCGAGGGCCCGCCTTCGTCCTCCATTCGAGGTTCAGCATTTCGACCACTTCCCCATGAGCACGGGCGGACACGGATTCCACCACGGCACACCGAAACGACACACGCGGGAATGAGACCATTCGCTTCGGTGATAGCCGGCGGTCTTTCCGTTTGGCACTGCCGGGATGGTCTGCTATTCTGAAAGTGATTGAAGCAAGGCGCCGAAAACCCATAGCAGCCCGTTGATAAACAGCATGGCAGGCCGGCTTATGAAAAACCAAAATCCCCCGATGCGCCCACCAAGTTCGGTACCTTTGGCGGCGTCTTCACTCCCAGCGTCTTGACGATTCTGGGTGTAATCATGTTCCTGAGGTATCCCACCGTTGTGGGATATGCGGGACTTTGGGGAAGTCTGCTCATTCTGATTTGCGCCAAAACCATTACTCTCATAACCGGTATTTCGGTGTCGTCCATAGCTACCAATATGAGGGTCAAGGGCGGCGGCGCTTACTTTCTGATAAGCCGCAGCCTGGGCGTGGAGTTCGGCGGCGTCATCGCAGTGTTCTTCTATGTGGCGCAGGCCGTAGCCGTCTCCATGTATCTAATAGGGTTCACGGAGGCGGTTTTTTCCGCACTGCCCGCCATAGGGTTGTCTTTCCGAACCGTCGCCACCCTGGTCAACATCCTCGTATTTGTTTGTGTTTATGTCGGCGCGGGATGGACCATCCGAATTCAGTACTTCATCCTCTCCATCTTACTCGTTTCCCTGATTTCTTACTTCATGGGAGCATGGCCGTATGCGTCTCTGGAGACTTTCCACTCCAATCTCGCCCCCAACTGGACGGACACGTACGGTTTTTTCAGCACGTTCGCCCTTTTTTTCCCCGCGGTAACAGGGATCATGGCCGGAGTCAACATGTCCGGCGACCTCAAGGACCCCGGGCGTTCACTTCCGACGGGAACCCTTGGAGCTATCGGCTTCACGGCCTTGATCTACGCCGGGATCGCGATAACGCTTGCGTCAAGCAGTCATCGGAACGTTCTTCTCGGGGACAGCTTTGTTATGAAGGACGCTTCACGCTGGGGATTTCTCCTCTATGCCGGAGTCATCAGCGCCACTTTGTCCTCGGCGTTGGCCAGCATGATGGGCGCCCCCCGAATTCTCCAAGCCTTCGCAAGGGACAATGTGTTTGACCGGCTGAAATGGTTCGGCCAGGGCGCCGGTCTCTCCAACGAACCGCGCCGCGCCGTCTTGCTTACCTTCATCATCGCCCAAACGGGCATCTTGCTGGGGGACCTGGATACCGTCGCCCCGGTCATTACCATGTTTTTCCTCATCACCTACGGAACCATCAATCTGGCCTGTTTTTATGAGGCCATTTCCAAGAATCCCAGTTTTCGTCCCACATTCCGCCTGAATCACTGGTCCGTCTCCCTTCTGGGCGCCTTGAGTTGTTTGGTCGTCATGTTTCTCATCAATCCCCTCTGGGCGATCGTCGCCATTCTATTGTCCGCCGGTATGTTTCTCCTCATAGAGCGGGCCGAGATCCTCGTTAAATGGGGGGATTTGAGCAGCGGATTGGCGTTTCAGCAGGCCCGAAAAGCCCTCTTGCGGCTTGAAAAAGAGAAATATCATCCCAAGAACTGGCGACCGTCCATAGTGGCCTTAAGCGGCGGCTCCTATAACCGCCTGCACTTGGTCAGTTATGCCTGTCTTCTTTCGGCGCAACGGGGACTGGTGTCCCTGGCCCAGATCATCAGCGGCCGTTTGGAGGATCGTTTTGTGCGTCAACATCAAGCTGAAAAGCTGTTGCGCAAGTTCATACGGGAAGAAAAGCTGGAAGCTTTCCCGGTGGTGGTGGTCGAACAGAATTTCGCCGAGGGGTTGAAGGCCTCGATCCAATGCCACGGCATCGGCGGATTGCGCCCCAATACCGTTCTATTGGGTTGGAGTGAAGATTTTGATACGTCGGGAGTGTTTCTTCAAACGATCCACCTTTGTCGGAGAATGAACCGAAGCACGTTGATCGTGCGGTCTATGCGTGAGCAAGAAAAATGGAATCCTCCCCTCGGGGCCATCAATATATGGTGGCAGGATTCAAGGAACGGTCCCATGATGGTGTTGCTGGGTTTTCTGTTGAAAGAGAACCGAGAATGGCGCAGCTGTTCCTTGCGCATTTTACGTACCGTTCCCCCCAGGGCGGACCTCGAGAACGTGAAACGCGAAATGAGCGACATGCTTTCCAGGGGACGAATCAACGCGGAGATAGTGGTGTTGCCCACCGACGAACCTCTCGAGGCCGTCGGGGAGGCCATGCATCCCTCCACCGTTCTTTTTGCCGGATTCGAACCACCGGAAGAAGGAGACGGCTCTGAAACCCTGGTTCACATGAAAGCCGTGATGACCCTGCCTGGAGATCTAATCTTGGCGTGGAGCGCCGGGGATGTATCACTGTCCGCCTGACGAACTGCTTCAGCGGACCGGAAAATCCAGGCCGCCGAGCCGGTACGTTCCCACAGGAACCTATCGCGCACCCCAAGATCGAGCGCACGCCGAAGGCGCCCCATCGAGTGTGGTACCGGTCGGCGAAGCGAACCATGGCCCCGCACCTCCCAAAGGATTTGCCCTCGTTACCCCGCTTCCGCGGGTTTCTCGGACCTGAGAGGAATTATGGAATCTGTCAGTCTGGAATTCTATAAATTCGTCATCGACTGCGTTCCCGTCGGGGTCCTGACGGTGGACTCCCACCTCCGGATCACGGGCCTGAACCCATGGGCCGAAAAGATAACGGGGTTTTCAAAGTCGGAGGCTGTCAACCGGTACTGCGGGGACATTCTGCACGGCGGCATGTGCGACCTCGGATGTCCCTTGCGCACGGTTCTAAGGCGCGAAGCACCCATAATCGCCCTCGAAACCGTCATCCGGAACAAGTCGGGAGGCGCCGTACCCGTCCGAATGCACACGGCGGGACTCTTCGACGACAAGGGAGAACTCATCGGTGGAGTGGAGGTGTTTCAGGACGTCAGTCGTCTGAAAAGTTTGCAGAGAGAGCGGGATAACTTCATATCCATGATCGCGCACGACATGAAATCTCCTATCGTGGCCATTCACGGGTTCGCTCATCGCCTGCTCAAAAGGAATCCCGGAGATTCGAAGGATCGGCAGTACCTGTCCGTTATCGAGAAGGAGTCCGAGAGACTCGAATCCATGATCCAGGATTTCCTGGAGTTTTCCCGACTGGAGGCGGGAAGACTGCCGTTGAACCTGAGCGCCGCCTCGCTGGATAAGGAACTCTACGAACTTCATGAGACCTATCAACCCGTAGCGGCGGAAAAGGGACTCACCCTCGAGCTTCACTCCGATGAGCCGCTTCCCGTCATCGAGGCGGATTCCCGGCAATTACGCAGAGTTTTCACCAACCTGCTGGATAACGCCCTCAAGTTTTCCAAGGAAACGGGAACCATCACCATCTCCACAGGTCAAACCGAAGACCACGTTTATGTAGAGGTGAAGGACCAGGGTATCGGCATCGATCCCGCCGATCTGCCCTATATCTTTGAAACCTTCCACCGAGCGCAGGGCGAAGGGCGGAAACGAGGCGGCTTCGGACTCGGCCTGGCAGCGGTGAAAACCATTGTCGAAAAACACGGAGGCAGCTTGCAGGCACGCAGCGAACCGGGAAAAGGATCGACATTCGTCGTTCGATTGCCCAAGATGCGGAATAGGGTTTCCAATTAGAAGCCCGACTCATATCAGGCCGCAATACGATTTATCAACGGGCTGTCAAGTCAGGGGTCGCTTCCGCTCCAATGGTAACACACAACCGAAGATGAGGTCATGACTTGAAGTACGTTCACGGGTATAATGAAAAAGAGGCTATGCGCTTGCAGGACCAAGCTTCGACTCTTGCAGAATTACTGCACTCGGATACAGTATATGCCCCTGGGAGCACTGTCCTTGAAGCTGGATGCGGTGTTGGTGCGCAGACTATTATTCTCGCCGCTAACAGTCCTCACGCACACATCACATCGATCGATCTGTCGGAAAGCTCCCTTGCCGAAGCCAGGAGAGCCATTCAGAACGCAGGGCATGAAAATGTTCATTTCGAACAGGGGAACATAGTCAATTTGCCCTTTGATCCGGAGTCCTTCGACCATATTTTCGTGTGTTTCGTCCTGGAACACTTGGCACAGCCAGGCCATGCGCTGAATGCGTTGAAGAAGCTTCTGAAAGTAGGAGGAACCATTACGGTTATTGAGGGCGATCATGGATCGACCTATTTCCATCCTGACAATGATGCCGCGCATCGAGCCATCCGGTGCCAGGTCGAACTGCAAAAGAGAGCCGGTGGAAACGCCAATATGGGCAGGGAGCTTTATCCCCTCTTAAACGCGGCGGGTTTCGAGTCGGTTCACGTATCTCCAAGGATGGTTTACGTGGATTCAAGCAAACCGCAACTCGTTGAAGGCTTTACCAGAAACACGTTCACGGCCATGATCGAAGGGGTTCGAGACGCCTCGATCGAGGCCGGTTTAATCGACGAGAACACGTTTGATGACGGGGTCAGAGCGCTGTACAGAACCACGGAAGAAGACGGGGTTTTTTGTTATACGTTTTTCAAAGCCATAGCGCGCCGTTGAAAAACGCGATCTGCTGCGTTGCGCTTCATCCTTCGTCATTGCGGCGTACTAGATGGATGTACGCCTCATTCCTCAGGATTCGCGCGCCTTGCATCGCATCGTTTTTGAACAGCCTGTCCGAAAGGCTGTTTTTCAACGGGCCGCCAAACAGAGGGGTTACAAATTGCGCTCTTGTGATTCTACTTCTGCCGTAAGTTCGGTTCGACATCCGCACCTGAGATTATCCACGATTCACTTTCACATTACGCAGAAATGTTCCCTTCGTTGCAGACACTGCTCCGTCGAGGCCACACCACATAGCCACCTCCCGCCTATGGACCGAACCACCGTCAAGCGGGTTCTTATGCAAGGCAAAGACATGGGGGCCGGAGAACTCGAGATCACCGGAGGCGACCCGCTCACGTTGGACATAGACTACCTGGACGGCGTTATTCGCTATGCGTCGAGCATCGGCCTGTCTACATCCATATTCACCAACGCACAAAGGCTTGGACCAAGAACGGCCCCACGGCTGGAACAAGCAGGAGTCCGCCGCATTGTAATCTCTCTGTATGGCCGATCTTCCTCTGTACACGATGCGTTTACCGGAACGCCCGGGTCCCATGCGCGGACCCTCGAGGGAATACGGTCCGTCAAGAAGGCCGGTATGCAAGTAATCGTTGCCACGGTGGTTACGGGCCATACGTTGGAAGACGTGCTGAAGCTCGCCGACCTTCTGCATCGTTACGCCGTGGACGGCATTCAATTCAGCGCTCCCGTACCCACAGGGCGCGCCAGGGACATGGCAAACAAGTACCCACTCCGTGAAGACGATATGGAACATGCCATAATAAAGATAGAACATGCTTTTCAAGGGTTGAACTATCTTTTCCTGAACAGTCTACTTCCGGATCCTGATTTTAGAAATGGACGCTATTGCAACTACTTCGTAGAAAGGTTGGCCGTCGATCCTTCAGGAGAAATTCTACCGTGCTGCCTCCTGCCGGCTGAACTACGCACCTCGTTGGGAAACGTGCATAGAAACAGCATTCAACAGATATGCTGCGCGGAGAATATAGTCAATGCACCGGTATTCTATTGGCTGTCCAGAGGGCATGGTTCCATGAGAAAGGCTCTGAAATATAGAAAACGAAGCCATAACCTCTGTCGCCTGTGCATTGATATGCTGCACAAGTTGGTTTTCGAAGCCGGAGAAAAGGCGACGCTCCCGGATATCTCAGGAGGGTACGAGTATTGAGACGCGCCCGTAGAGCGGGATTCCGGCTGTCACCCTTCCGATACTTGGAAGGCCGCCGGCATTTTACGATCCCAGGCGGCATGGCGGAACCGAAGCGCCCCGATGGAACGGCCCGGAATACGGAAGGAACACTACCCCAATTCGGTGTTAAAAAAACTGTAGACCAAAGGACGGCCCCATTCTTCCCGCTTCGTTTTAGCTAAGCCGGATTCAGGCTTTGCTTTGTCATGCGACCACCCATTCCGGGTCTGTAACCTCAACCGTGGTCATTTCAGCTTCGGGTTCGAAAGGAACTTCGGTTGTCAGCATATCCTCCGCCCCTATCCTCAGCGACTTCAAGAGTTCTGGCTTGCTTCTTTCCTGTGCGTTGACTCCCGGCAAATCAACCAACCAGCCAATCCACCAGTTTCCAGTCTTTTTTATTATCGCCCTGTACTTCATGGAATTACCTCACAAAGAGGATTTCAAGGTCTCTGCAAATCTTTCGAGCCAGTTCATCCACAATTTCCCTATGCCTCGGCGCTTGGGTCTTCATCCCAGCTTTTTGAAAAATGCTAGGCCGTCGCCCTTCGCGGATAAGAAATGCTCCATGACTCTTCAGATGTTTTATCAATTGACTTCTTTTCATTTCTTCCGATTATGCCAAAATTCGAAATTTCTTGCAAGATTTCGTTGATGTGTAAACGAGGAGTGCAAATGAAAAAGGCCGTCCTGCAAAAGACAGCCTCAGTATTTGTTATGTATGGTCGGGACGAGAGGATTTGAACCTCCGACCCCCTGAACCCCATTCAGGTGCGCTTCCAGACTGCGCTACGTCCCGCCGCAAACGTCGCTCCTGACTACCACCATCCCCGCGGCCTGTCAACCGCTTTCCTCTGCCTCCCCGTCCGGGCGCTCAGCACCGCCCGGGAAATTCCACACCCCCATATAGTCTGCTATGAATCTTCCCCGGAAAGACAGATCCGGCACACCAGCCGGCCGTCGAGGCCCACCGCCTGCAGGTCGAATTCCAGTTCCCTTCCCGGCGCCGCACCGGCGGGAATGTCCACCACCACGGGCTGGGTTTTACCCACCCGGCCCAGACCGCCGCACGCCGTGCACGGCCACAGCCCCTGTCGGCCCAGTCCCCGGCACCGGGAACACACCCCACGGTAGGGAACTTCCAGCAACACCCGAATGCCCGTCCGCCGTTCATGAGGCGACAAAACGAGATCCACGGACCAGGTTCTTTCCCGCTTCCTAAGCCTGCCACCGGGCAGAGGCGCCTCGAATAAGCGGTCCAGGATCTCGAACAGCGAACCCCCTCCAGGCCGGTTCCACAGGCTATCCCTGGAAGCGAAAGCAGATTCCCGGAACACAGCCACAGAGACCCGATTCAGCCCCCGGTCATACGCCGACCGTTTGGCGGGATCACGCAGGTTCTCGTAAGCCTCTTGAACCTCCAGAAAATCACGCCCGGCCTGTCCTCCGCAGTCCGGATGGGTCTCGCGGGCCTTTTCCCGGTACGCTTTCCGGATCCTCTCGCAATCCGCGTCCCTGGCTACTCCTAAAATGGCGTAGTAGTCCTTCTTATCGGAACTCATACGCAATTCCACCCAATCCGCGCCCGTTCACAGAATATCAGGAGAAGCTGTCCGAATCGGAAGATTTCCGCCACATCTTTCCCAAGGTTTCCGGAATGGGGATCTCCGGTTTTCCGCAGGCCCCCCGGCAAGGTCCAAAAACGGAACCCGGGGAGACCTCCTCCGGAAGTCCCCCCGTGAATGGTTATCCGTGACGCCTATCCCGTCCCGTCGGACATCACCCCGTCTGCACCTCAATCTTCTTGGGTTTCAGGGATTCCGCCTTGGGAAGTCGAAGCCGCAGCACGCCGTTCTTCATGGCGGCCTCGATACCCGACTGTTCGATCTCCGTGGACAATGTAAAGCTCCGAGTATAATCCCCCACCCGGTATTCCGAGTACACCGGCGATCCCGCAGGCTCCACCGGATGGGTCTTTCCGTATACCGTCAATTGGTTGTTTTCGAGATTGATGTTCACGCCGTCACTGGAAACCCCGGGCATGTCCACCAGAAGCGTCAAAGCATCCTGATCTTCGAATATATCCACCCGGGGCACGAACAAGGGGGCCTCTTTGGTGCTTTCCGTACGGCGCTCCACTTCTTTTTTCTCATGAACCTCCACGTTGCTCGCCGCCATGACATCCTCCTCTCACCCTGCGCTGACCGAAATCCGCCGGGGTTTGGCTTCCTCCGCCTTGGGTAATGTCACCCGCAGGACACCGTTCACATATTCGGCCGAGACTTTACCGGCATCCACCCGCTCGGGCAGGGACAAGACCCGGTTGAATGCGCCGCTCCTTCGCTCCCGTCGGTGGTAACTTACCCCCTCGCCGGTTTGAGGTTTGCTTTCACCCCTCAGGACCAGATTGTCCCCCTGTACCGATATGTCGATGTCTCCCGGATCCATACCGGGCAACTCGGCCGTCACCCGAAACGTATCCGCCTCTTCATAGACATTGACCGCCGGGTACACGCCCACTCCAAAGGCGAAACGTTCCGGTGCATAGTAGCCTTCGAACAATCGGTTCATCTCGTCCCTCAAGCGGTTGAGATTGCCCAAGGGACTTTCCTCAAACGGATCCCCCCTCCATCGAATTCGCACCATGACGCGTACCTCCTCTCTATTTCGGGATGATCTGGATGCGGTTGCGTCTCGCTTTCGGCAACCGGATCTCCAACACCCTTCCGTCGAACGTGGCCCGGATCCCTTCCACATCCACCGCCGCCGGGAGCTCCAGGCTGTGGGTCAACGACTCGTAGCTGCGTTCCTGACGACGCACGAACTCTCCGGTCTCTTCTTTCTCCTCCTGTTTCCGTGCATTGATGGTAATGGTCCTACCCGCCAGATACACCTCCACATCTTCCGCACGCATGCCGGGAAGTTCCGCGGTCATGGTAAATTCATCCTCCGTTTCACGCAACGCGGATACCGGCACGGAAGACGCTCTCCGGGACCCGGTCATAGGCAGTACGGGGAACCGGTCCAGGAATTCCTGAAACATGCGATCCACTTCTCTGCGGAACCGGTCCACCTCGGCCGATTTCTTACGTTCGATCACATCAAACATGGCGCACATCCCTTTTCGGAATACAGTAGTTTTCCTTATTGTACGGGCGCCCGTCGGACAGAGCAAGTCATCGAACCGCACGTTCCATTCAGCTTTCGACCTAGAAAATAATTCGGCGCCGCGTCTTGTCAAGTCTGCGGAATCCGCCTGCTTTCAGACCCGACCACGCTTTCCCGTGCGTAGCAGGCTGTTGAAAAACGCGATCTGCTGTGTTGCGCTTCATCCTTCGTCATTGCGGCGTACGGGTTGTACGCCTCATTCCTCAGGATTCGGGCGCCTTGCATCTCATCGTTTTTGAACAGCCTGTCCGAAATGCCGTTCTTCAACGGGCCGCCATCCCGTCGATATATTCACAACCCCCATCTGTTTCAGCATCCGGTTCGCGGATTCAGGGATGCCCAACGAAGCGTCGTCCGCCGATTTCCTGGAATCCTTCGCATGGGTTTTCCTCTTCCTTCACTCCGCATCCAGCCCGTCGTTTTTCGTTGTCCGCTGGTAGGCCTGCTGGTATTCTGAAGCAAAATGTTGGTTGCCCGGGGATTCCCAGGAATAGCGATTCCGGTTTGACAGGAGGATGACATGAGAGTGGATGGAGTTCGAAACGCCGTCTGTTGTGCGGTGCTCGTGGGCGCTTTAATCATTGTTTCAAATTTCTTTTCCGCGGTCCATGCTTCGGATGCCAAACAACTGCTTGCGCAGGTCAACAGCGAGTTGCGTCAGGTTGAAAGGGACATGTTTGGGGGGAAGACGGAAGAGGCCATGGCCTCCCTGGAGTCGATCCGTGAAAAGCTCCTTCGGGCCAAGGAGGCGGATCCCAACAATCCACAAGTCACGACGTTGGAGAAGAGATTCGAGAAGCTGGTCAAGGACCTGGAACGAAGGACGGGAAAGGATCTCGGAGGCGGCACGCTTACCGCGGCGGCTGGGAGCACACAGCCGGAATTAGCGCCCCGGCCCGAAGGGCGACCCTTACCCGTGGCTGAGGCAAAACCGGCGCGGCCCGAGGCAAGACCTGACGCACGGCCTGAGGTGCGCCCCGAGGCGAGACCCGATGCGCGGCCTGATGCGAGAGCCGAGGCTCCGGACGCGCTTCCTCACGCGGCCAGGCGTCCCGCCGATGCCGCCGAGAGCGATCTCGGAAGGATTGACGGCGCCATCGAAAGGCTGAAGGATCCCAAGTGGAACGCGAATCAACTTCTCGGGAACATGGAGAAGCACCTGGAGAGCGCCCGTCAGCATTTGGAAACAGCCCGGGAGGAGGCGGCGAAAAGAGGGGTCACTTCCCATGCCCGGTTTGATGCGCTGGAGGCGGGTATCGCGGAAGCCGCGACCAAGATCTCCGAGGCCCGCAAGATGCATCAGGCGTCTCAGGCGGAGGCTGCGCAAAGGGCCGGTGAGGTGACCGCCGATGTAAAGGCCCTCAAGGCGGAATACGACCGGGTCCAACCCGCATTCGCCAAGGCTTCGGGAGTGGCCGTCCACTACAACGACCTCCAACCGGTGGAGGAGCTGATCGCGGCCATTGAGCATTTCGAGAAGAACGACCGGGATAAAATTCAGCGGCGGATGAAGGCCTTTGCCGAGAAATACGGCGGCGCCAAGGAAGAGATCGACCGAAAAGCCGATTCCATGGGGTATGAGGACAGCTATTATCGGGCCAGTTTCGCCTATATAAAACTGGCCGAAGGCATCGAGAATGTGCAGAAAACCCGCACCGCCATGGCCGATGACCTGATCCGAAGGGCCGACGATATGAAAGAGCGAACGACCAAGGGGATCCATGATTTTGCCAGGCTTGGCCAGCACGAGCGGATCCGGGAATGGGGGAGAATGGCGGCGCGGTTTGATCCGCAGAATCCGAGAGTGAAGGCATTCAACGATGGGATTGACGTTTGGGTGAGGGAGGATGCAAGGGCGCTGAACGACAGGATCGATAAGGCGGTTTTTCCCAAACAGGCCGCCGATGCGCCCCGGGACGCCGCGAAACTGGTCAAGGCGGCCGTGGAATTTCTCCAGAAGGAGAATGAAAAACTTGCCGCGGAAAAAGGCGGCGAGGTCAGCAAAGTGCTCGCCGTGTCCATAACCGGTCCCTGGCGGGTGTTCAAAAAGAACATTCTCGGAGAACCCATCCAGTACAATCTGCCCATAGCCACCGCGGTGCAGACGGAAAGCGAAAAGGCGCAAAACCTGGTACGGGTCTATTCCAGCACCCTGCTGACCCGTGAAATGAAGGGGGTGGAGATGGGGCCCCCGTTCATCGGCGTCACCATGGGGGACAGCTATTACATCAGACCCTCGGCGGCCCGGTAGAGCACGCCCAAGCGCAGAGCACTGTGGTTTGGTTCAGGGGTCGCCGATAGACCGGAATTGGTAAGGAAACAACCCTGAGCCTGTCCCAATCCCTTCAATTTGAAACAAAAAGGCGTGACGCCGGTGGCCATCCTGGGGAGCGATATATTGGACGTGAGTCAATTGGATCCGGAGAGCGTCCGGCTCTGCCTGGAGGACGGGGAAACGTGCATTGAGCCTGTCCGGGTCGAGCTTGCGGACGCGGGCATTCCCTGCATGGATTGCGAAGACTGCAATTGCATATCCTATTCGCCTTTGTGTGATGAAGAGGGCGTCTGTGATTACGACGGTATATTGGATCTCAATGTGAAGTTCAATTCTACCGATCTGGCGGCCATGCTAAGGGATGAAGGGCATGAAAGCGGTGATATCGTACCGTTGACCGTCAAGGCGGACTATTACCCGATGAGTGATCCAGTGCCCGTGGTTCTGGAAGGGCAAGATTGCATCGTAATTGTCAACCAGTAGGCCTTGCCAGCCATCATAAATGCCTGAAAGCCCGAGGCCGGATACAGACCTTCTTCCGGCCTCGGCAAAAGCTTCCGGCCGCCCGTAGCAGGCCGTTGAAAAATGCGATTTGCGTCGTTGGACTTCATCCTTCGTCCTTGCGGCGTACTGCATGTACGCCTCATTCCTCAGGATTCGCACACCTTGCATCTCATCGTTTTTGACCGGCATGCCTGCAATACTGTTTGTCAACGGGCTGCTATCGGTTCTTTCTGGCACGCCCGTAGGGATTCGAACCCCAGACCTGCGGATTAGAAGTCCTATTTGAGCGCTTTCACCTACCTTCACGCCATATCACGTTTCCCTTGACTTATCCATGCCTTAGGTCTATTATCCTATCACATGACTTCATGTCGCATCAGGCCGTTTTACTCTAGTTTTTATTGACCATTTATTGACCACTTTTAATCCGGAGGTCTGAGGTGGAACGCAAGCTCAAGCCGACCAAGTTTCGCGGTGTCCTCTTCCGGGAGCATCCGACCAGGCGTCACGGAGTCCAGAAAGACCGGTACTTCGTTATCTATTACCGGTGGCAAGGCAAGAACTATCAGGAAGGCCTTGGGTGGTCAAGCCAAAGCCAAGGCCAAGACAAGCGCGGGTGGACGGCGAAGAAGGCGGCTGCGCTTCTTGGCGAGTTGAAAGAGAACCAGCGGCGCGGCGAAGGTCCGAAAACGTTGAAGGAAAAGCGCGAACTGGATGAACGCCTGCGCATGGAGCAAGAAGCGGCCGGTCTTACGTTCGGCGAATTCTTCAGAGATACCTACCTTCCGGCGCAAGAGAGCAAGGCCTTACAAAGTGTTCGCAGGGAAGAGAGCCTGTTTAACGCATGGCTTGAACCACGGCTGGGAGCCAAGACCTTCGCCGATATTTCAGAACTTGCCTTAGAAAAGTTAAGGAAAGATATGCAGAATGCCGGTCGATCGGCGCGCACCATTGAATACGGCTTTGCATTGATAAGGCAGGTTTGGAAGTTGGCCGAGCGCAAAGGCAAGACCGGCAAGGCATGGCCTGGAAAGAATATCAGGCGGCCAAAGGTGGACAACAGGCGCACTGCCTTTTTTTCGCCGGAACAGGCAGACCAGTTGCTTGCTACACTGGCCGTCCGAAGTCCACAATGGCGCGACATCACGCTTTTAAGCCTGCATACCGGAATGCGCGCAGGTGAGATATTTGGCCTTACGTGGAGTGACCTGGACCTTCCCAACGGCGGACTTATCCACGTGCGGGATACCAAAAGCGGCCGGGACCGTTTCTGCTACATGACGTCCTCGGTACGCGCAATGTTCCAAAGCATGAATTCCGGCGAGCCGGAGGAGCCTGTTTTTAAATCACGGTCCGGTGGTCCGATCCGGGAAGTATCCGGTACGGTGCAACAATCGATTGATTCGCTCGGATTCAACCAGGGAATCAGGGACAGGCGACACAAGCTCACGTTCCATTCGGCGCGGCATTCCTTCGCTTCATGGTGCGCCATGGGTGGTGTGGACCTGTTCCTGTTGCAAAAGCTTCTCGGTCACGAAACGCCGGCCATGACTTCCCGATATTCGCATTTGAACAAAGAGGGTTTCCGAAAGGCCGTCGGCGTCATCGAGGCGGTTCATGTCATCGAGGCGGTCGCGGATTCCAAGGCGAAAGTCAAGGTCCTTTCCAAGAAAGAGGTTCCAGGTGGTTCCTGATTGGCGCGACGCATCGCAATATGAATTCGTCCGGGATCTTTCGCATAGAGCCGTTGCTTGGGAATTCCTGCGGCGGAATCCTGAGTATCGCAAGGGCTGGCTGGACTACAAAGACCTGCAACAGCGAGCCTTCGCCGATTTAAAGGCGCAGGATTCAGACCGTCTTACGGATACGGTCCTGGAGTGGACCAGGGAAGTGTGTGTGCATCGAACGTCGCGGCGGTGGTGTCTGGCGCAGTGGGAAAGTCCCGACGATTCACCGATTGAGCCGGTGTTCGTGTTTCCGTATCGGTTCAATGTAATGGCTTCCGTACGGAAACAGCGAGGCCTTGTCCTTCACACAAAGGAAGCCGGGATCTTCAGGTTTGACATTAACCGGCCGATCAATCCACAGGTGGAGCGAGTCCGGCGGGAATTGCTTCGGTTACAGGCCGAAGTCAAAGGCAAAGGAGCGCCGGTCAAGAGAGCATACAAGGTGGAGCGAGCATTAAAGGAAGCGCCGGTGCTTCTGCGCATCCTGGACGCCGGAGATGCTTACAGTTTCGAGGTTCATGACGTCCTATTTCCGGACAACACGGAAAGAGGCTATGAAGCCATGATGAAGCATATATCAAAGAAGCGGAAGCAAGCCGAACGCATCATGCAAACCGACTACATGTTAATTGCCGAGAACTCGCCGGAATAACCTGCCTTATATCTGCGAAACAAAAAACATAAAATAACCTTTTGAAGTGATGTTCAATCCTGTATTATTCCTCCAAACAAATTAAGCATTGCTGGAGGGCATGGATGGAACATTTCGATCGTCTACGTCAAGAACTTCCACCTGTTTTGACGAGGAAAACGGCGGCGGCTGCCATCGGCGCGTACAGTCCCGGAACGTTGGCCAACCTGGACTCACGCGGCCTAGGGCCGAAACGGTCGGTCATCGGCGGCAAAACTGTTTACCTGCGCGACGATTTCATTGAGTGGTTGGCGGCGCGCGCACAGCGACCACGGTCCGGCGGATTGAATTCCGAGGTTCAGGCGGAATAAAGCATGAGCACGCTTTCCGAGCAGACGAAGGCGGCGGAACAGGCACTCACAGCTTGCCTCTTGCTGGATCCTTCCCAGGCCGGAACCGTCGCGCGGCTCATCGGTCCGGGGGACTTTGCGAGTGAAGGTCTGGCGGCTGTTTTTGAGGCCATCGCCGACCTGCGCGAATCCGGTATCAGGCCGGACCTGCAATCTGTCGTCCAGAAAATGATGCAGGACGGAACGATTCAATCGGCTGGCGGCGCGAGCTTCCTTTCAGAGCTGACGGAGAATGTGTTCTCTGGCGAGAATGCAGGCCATCATGCGCGCACCGTCCTGGAGCTGGCCTTGAAGCGCAAGGTTCGGAGCCTTTGTCGCCAGGGTGAGGCGCTGGCGGTGGATGGAAGCGAGCCGGCCGAGGTCCTGGATACGCTTTCGGGTGAGTTGGAACGCATCCGGTTGAGGCTTCCAGGTGGACGGGTTGCACCACGTCATCGGTTGCTGCGCGCGGCCGAGTTGAAATGTGAGCCGGTCGCGTGGGCGGTCGGGGAAATTCTTCCACGGAATGCCTTGACCGTGTTCTTCGGCGATCCTGAGTCCGGCAAGAGCTTTCTGGCCATCGACCTTGCTTGCAGCATTGGGGCCGGCAAGCCATGGCACGGCCGGTCTGTCAGGGCCGGATGGACGGCGTACGTTGCCGGCGAAGGGTTGAACAGCCTATGGCGCAGGTTTGCCGGATGGTGCGCGCGGCACCAGGTGGCCTTGAGGGGGCTTCCGGTCTTCGTCTCACAGGGTCCGTTTGTCCTCACCGACCAGGAAGGCGTTGACGCACTCACGGGCGCCATTCAAGCCGTGGCTGAGGCGGAAGGAAGTGGTCCGGCATTGATCGTCGTGGATACGCTGGCAAGGTGCTTCGGCGGGAACGATGAAAACAGCACGCGCGACATGAACAGTTTCGTGAACGGTGTCTCGCGGCTGCGGGAAGCCTTCCATTGCGCGTGCCTGATCGTTCACCATAGCGGTTTGGCTTCAAAAGATCGTACGCGCGGCAATTCTGCATTGCGTGCAAGCGTGGACGCCGAATGGCGCGTTACCCGCGATGGTGCAGGGATCATCCGTCTGCATTGCACGAAATCCAAGGACTCGGACCGGCCGGATCCGTTGGCCTTCCGGCTGGCGTCTGTAGGCATTCCTGGACTGGCCAATGACGATGGTTCGCCGGCGCATACGGTCGTTCCGGAGTCGATGCCATACACGGAGCCGGTGGATAGCTCAAAGGGACTCGGAAAAAATCAGCGAATGGCCTTGGACGTTCTCCGGCGGTTGCTTGCGTCCTGCGGTATTGTTACCGAAGGTTCCTGGCGGTTGGCGTTGAAAGACGCCGGTATGAGCCGGAATCGGGTTAAAGATACTATCGAGGGCTTGTATGCGTCGGGAGCCGTCTTGAATGAAAACGGTTCGCTTTCTCTATTCTCTTAGAGGTCCGTTTTCCGTGTCCGTTCCGTCCGGTGTCCGGTTTACTCTTAATAAGTAAACCGGACAAACCGGAACAGGGACGAAACGGACTGCAAACCGGAACGGAAAAGGAACGAAACCGGAACGAAACCGGACACAAACCGGAAAACAGACCGTCCGGTTTGTAAAAAGGCAAAACCGGACGCCTGGCAACACGCTGGAATTGTTAGAGATTTTTTCAGGCCAAAACAGGTGGTTTTGGGTGGTTCAAGAACTCAAAAAAAGTGGAGGTTTTCATGTTTGACGGAATGGAAAAGCACTACAACAGCCTTGGCGAACTTCTGGAGAGATTGACCGAGGAACACACCATGGCGACTTTGGAAGCCTGCTATACGCACGCCATCGAAACGGCAAACCACTTGACGGATGAGTTGCGCGAGTCCTTCGAAGAAGTCAAGCGGGAGCATCGGCGCATCCTGGACGCTGAGCTTGCCAAAGCGGTGAGAGATATTCAAGGACATGGTTCGGCAAGTCTGTAAAGACTGCGGCATCGAATTCGAGCGCGAGCCGTCCGAGACATGGCGCAAGCGGTGTTTCCCTTGCTGGCACGTCTGGAAGTTCGGAACCGAGCCGGTGCCTTTCGAAGCGCTTGAGCTGCGCGACCAGGTGCAACGGCTGGAGGGTGCCCTAGAGCAAAAGGCGGCCGTGGTCGATGAGGTCAAGGCGCGTCTTCGCGAGCTGATAGGGCTTGTGCATCCGGACAAGCACGGCGGCGCACAGCGAGCGCATGAACTCACGGTTTGGTTGCTTGAACTGCGGGAGAAATTGGAATGACAACACGCTTCGAGCCGTTGCACGCATGGCGGCGGATCCTCCGGGAACGCGAACAATTCAACCAGGTGCTTTGTGAGGAACCGGTTATTCGAGAGCTTGCCGGACGCCTGAGCGAGCTTTATGAGTCCGGAGACCTGGAGAGAAGTAAGCGGTTCGCCGTGGTGGTCATGGCGTTGGCGCGGACATCATACCGTTTGCAAGTCCTGAGCGAAGAGGAACCGGCGCGGCCATGAACCGGCGGGTCCTTCCCAGGGGGCGCCCTTCCGCAACGGTCCTTCACGCGCGATCGATTCCCGCATGAGAATTACAATTTTGTACTTCGCAATTTCACCACAGGGAGAATGACATGCTGATGGTTTCGAGGGCCGAGCTGGCCGGATTCTTCACCGTCTCATCCCGGACTTTATCTAATTGGTCCCGAGCTGGAATGCCGCGTGCGGCGCGCGGCCGGTATGACCTCCGGGCCGTTCTTGATTGGTGGCTGGAGAACATTCACGAGGCCGAGGCCAAGCAAGACGCGCAAGACGAGCCGCTGAAAGCGGCCAAACGCAAATATTGGGGAGCGAAGGCCGAGCGCGAAGAGATCAAGGCAAAGATCGAGCGAGGGGCTTTCGTATCAGTAGATGAGATGGTGGACTCATGGTGCGCGCGAGCTTCGGAGATGGTCGCCCTTCTGGAGTCGCTCAAAGATCGGCTTCCATCTCTGTTGGAGGGGAGATCCCGAGCCGACATGCGGCAGATCGTCGAACAAGAAATCTACAATCTGAGGAAGGCCTACGTTCGGGCCGGGACGCATACGCCGGAACCGAGCGACGAGGACATCGCCGGGTATATCGAGCGGAAGAGCGCATGAGACATGAAGTCATCACCCGCGAGGGGATCCGGACCCTGGACCTTTACCCGGCAAAGGCCATAAGGCTTCGGTGCCTGGAGTGCGTTGGTTTTCTCTCGGATGAGGTGAGGCGGTGCACGGCTCCCGAGTGTTCGTTGCACCCTTTGCGCTTCGGACGAAGACGGCTGGGCGTGAGTCCATTGAAAGCCATTCGGGCATACTGTCTTTGGTGTTGCTGCGGATCCGCTCCCGAGGCGCGGTTGTGTCCATCCGAGACGTGTCCGGTGTGGGCATACCGGTTCGGGAGAAACCCGGCATTGAAAGGCCGGAGGGTTCCCGAAGCATTGGCGGCGTTGGCGACGTTCCGAAGCGGGGGTTCTACAAGGGTTTCACGTCCCAGAATCGACGAACTCGGACGGGGGCATACTGAGATACCATCCGGAGCGTAAAGGCCGTTTCTGCTCTGAAAAACGTCTGTGGGTGGGAGGTTGACGCTCCAGAATCACGAACCCTGCCCGAGTATGGCTTTGAATGCTCGCTCGATGAAAGCGCCTCCCACGTGAACGAACCCGGAGCGGATCCGAGACCGCATCGACTCATCAACCCATACGCGGACGACCCGCGGCGGAATGTGTGGTGCGCCGGATATTCGGCATGCCTGGATCATGCGATTGAAAACCAGTGGCCGGGGTGGACCTGCATTCAGTGTTCGAGGCGGGTCAGCCGGGACGCGGACATCGAAGACGTCGGGGAAGAGGCGCAGCGGGCGTTGAAGTTGTGGACGCGGGTGTTCGAGAAGAAGGCTGTGGCTGCCTTCTGAGGCGCAACGGGCGGCGGCCAAGGCGCTGGGGGTGGGACGTAGCACAATAAACCGAGACTTGGAGTTTGTCCCAAATGGGACAAAGCCGAAGCCAAAACCCGCGTCAGTGCAGGAATTAGAAAAGCTGGCTGTTCCAAGTGGGACAAAACCACCTTTCACCATCACCCAGTCCGGGGCGGACGTGGCGAAAAACAGCGGAACGGGCGGCGGCTAAGGCGTTGGGGGTGTCGCATACTACGCTCCAAAGAGACGTTGGCATAAATGTGCCAAAACCGAAGCCGGAGCCCGCGTCAACAAAGGAAGAGGGGAAACCCCTTGGCACAAATGTGCCAAAGCCACCCTCCACCATCACCCAGTCCGCGGCGGCCAAGGCGCTGGGGGGTTCGCAGGCGACCATCCATAAAGATTTAGGGCTTGATAGAAATCTATCAAAGCCGAAGCCGGAACCCGCACGAACGCAGGAAGAGGAAACGCCGGTTGATAGAAATCTATCAAAACCACCTTCCATCATCACCCAGTCCGCGACAAATGTCGCAAAATCGAAGCCGGAGCCCGCGTCAACAAAGGAAGAGGGGAAGCCTGTTGCGACAAATGTCGCAAACCACCTTTCACCATCACCCAGTCCGCGGCGGATGTGGCGAAAGCGGCGGAACGGGCGGCGGCGAAAAGCGATGGGGGTGGGTGTTGCCACAGTAAACCGAGACATCCATCCTGTTGCAAATGCAACAAAGCCCAAGCCAAAACCCGCACTGATACAGGAAGAAGAAACGCCTGTTGTTGCAAATGCAACAAAACCACCCTCCACCATCACCCAGAGGCGACCGGCTGGAACGATGTTGAATTTCATTGACGCTGGGATCCCGTCCGCGGTATTTTGGAGGTGAGAGAAATCATAACCGGGAGGATCACCGAAATGATCCGTTTTTGTGTCCATGAAATGAAACCGTCCCGGATGCGGGGATACCGCAAGGTCCCCGGCGGCTGTTATGAGCCGTTCTCACATCCGGGGCTTTCGTTTTATGGAGGGTGCATCATGAAGAGAATCATCGACGGCAAGAGGTATGACACTGCGACCGCGGAACGGGTGGCAAGCTGGAACAGCGGCCATAACTACCGGGACTTCCACCGTGTTGAAGAAACCCTGTATCGCACCAAAAACGGCCGGTGGTTCATCCACGGCGAAGGCGGGCCGCTGACTCTCTGGCGCGAGGAAACAGGCCAAGGCTATTGCGCCGGTGAGGACATTCGGCCGATCAGCGAAGAGGAGGCGCGGTTCTGGCTGGAAGCCCACGGGGACCCGGAGGACGTGGAGAAATGGTTCCCGGTTGAAGACGCATAACGGCCGAGAGCGCCGGAAAGACAAAGCCCTTGGGGAGGATCCCAGGGGCTTTTTTGTGTCCCGTGTCCGAAAAAGTGGGGACAGAGTGGGGACCAGGGGGCGGACATGCGACCTTCGGATTCTAAGCGGGGGGTGAAAAATGGGTCGGCAAAAATGGCATCCGACCAAGTTTGCAGGCGTGCGTTTTCGATACCACGAAACCCGGATGCACGGGGCCGTCAAAAGGGACATGTATTTCTCCATCCGGTTTCAGGCGAACGGAGAGCGGCGCGAAGAGGGTTGCGGGTGGACAAGCGAGGGCTGGACTGCGGCCAAGGCCTTCGAAGAGCTTTGTAAACTGAAGACGGCGGCCAAGCTGGGCGAGGGACCGGTTCGCCTTGCGGAAAAGCGGGAGGCGGCGTCCGTCAAACGGTTGGCTCGGGCCGAGGAAAAAGAGCGAGCGAAACGGGACGCCTTGAGTTTTGGCGAGTTCTGGCAAGAAACGTATATGCCGCTGCAACAGCACAAGGCGGAAAAGACGATTCGGCGCGAGGAAGACTTCTTCAAGATATGGTTGGGTCCGGCGTTTGCCGACAAGGCGTTAAAGAGCATTTCGCCGATGGAAACGAGCCGGCCGAGTCCTCCGGCGAGGCGTCAAGTACCTTTCCATGGAGGGCTTCAGGCCGACTTTTTATTGACCAGTTATTGACCAGACCGTTTTCAGAGCAAAAAAAGGGACTCACGGAATGCTGTAAGTCCTTGTTTTCTTTGGCACGCCCGTAGGGATTCGAACCCCAGACCTGCGGATTAGAAGTCCGCTGCTCTATCCAACTGAGCTACGGGCGCGCACCCTCATCATTAGGACGATTCGAAGACCATTTCAAGCGGAAAACCGGGGGACGGCTTGAATGCCGGAACATCTTCCGCTACATAGATCCGCATGGGCGCCCTGCGCGTGATTCGTATACCCTGGATGCTCTCCCGCGGCGACGTGACGCTTCGCCCCCGCATCCGATCCCTCTTCCGGGTGGTGTCCGAATCCGGGCCCCGCGGCAGGATCCCCCTGTGTTTCCAGATTCATGTCCGACGTTGGTTCCGATCCATCGGCTGCGTCCCTGTATTCCTGGAGACGGAAGGACTTCATGGGGCCGATGTGGGCATGGCCGTCCAATCTTCCTGGATGGGCAGGGGATACGGAGCGCAGGCCCTCGAACTCCTGGAAGGGTTCCTAAGCGGGGATGTGGGCGTACAGTTAATTCGGGCGCACATCCGGCCGGAAAACGAGGCCGGCCTCGGTCTCGCCCGGAGCGCCGGCTACGAATGCACGCGAATCCTCGACGACGGAACCCTGTGTCTGGAAAAACGGCTGCACCGGAATTCATGATCCGGACGGGTAGCGGCTCCCGTCGGGGAATGTCGTTCTCGGCCGAATCCCCCGTCAGCTCAGCGCGTGCTCCACGGCCCGGATGATCTCCTTCAAATGCTCGGGATCTTCGATCTTCCGGCCCAGGAGATCGCACACATAAAAGGCGTCCGCGGCCAGATCCCCCTTGTTGGAAATAAACGCCCGCAAAATGTTCAGGTCGAACTCGGAGAGGGTCCTGGCGATCTCGTACAGCAGTCCCACGCGGTCCGGCGAGACGACCTCGATGACGGTGTAAAAGTCGGAGGAGGCGTTGTCGATGGTAATCCGGGGTTTCTGTTTCAGGGTGATTTTGGGGACGTGATCCAGGGGAGGCCGCACATGATGCATGCGGGCGCTCAGAGCCAGTCGGCCCGCCACGGCTTTTCGGAACTGGGAGGCCAGGCGGTCCCACTCCGTATAGTCCGTCCAGGGAGGAACGACTTCAAACACATCCACCGCCAGCTTGTTCCACCAGGTGAATACCTTTCCGGCCCGAATGTCGAAATGGTTGAGGCTGAACACACCCGTCAGCCGGGAGAACAGTCCGGGACGATCCAGAGCCGCAATGGTGACTTCATGGAGGCGCCCCTGGGCGCGAACCTTGATTTCCACATCGGCGGGGGTCTCGATGTTCTTGGACATTTCGAAATGCTCCAGAATAACGGGCAGATCGAAACTGAGCACGTAAGCTTGGGGCAGGCTTTCCAACAGGCCGGCCCGTTCTTCGCCCAGCAACCCGGGGGCTTCCCGGAGGAGGGCGTTCCAACGGTCCTCGATGTCCATCACGGTCTGCCGTTCCTTCAAGTCGCCTTGTTCGAGGAACTTCAGGGTCTTGAGGAACAATTCACGGGTCAGGGAGTCTTTCCAGGAACTCCAGGCGGCGGGACCGGTGGCTTTGCTGTCCGCGATGGTCAGCAGGTAGAGCATGCACAGGGCTTCCACGGCACCCATGTCACGGGCGAAGCGAAAGGCCACCCGCTCCTCCGAAAGGTCCCTTTTCGTGGCGATTTCCGCCAGGCGGAGATGGTTCTCGATGACGAAGGCGCCCAATTCGGCTTCCTCGCGGGTGAAGCCCAACCCTATCAGGTTCTCGAGGGCGATGGCGGCGCCCCGTTTTGCGTGGGAGGAACCGTATCCCTTCCCGATGTCGTGGAAGAGGGCCGTCGCGTAGAGCAATTCGCGGTTCCGGAGACGCGCGAAAACCTCCGGGTGGGTATCCTCCAACTCCTTTAACTCGAATACGGTCAGGATGCTGTGCCGGTCCACCGTGCAGGTGTGGTACAGGTCGAACTGGGTCTGACCTCGAATGTGTTCGAACTCCGGGATGAACCGATCCAGGACCCCGGTTTCCAGCATGGTTTCCAGCGCCCGGCGGCCGCCTTTCTCCGTGAGCAGTCGGCGGAACGAGGACTTGGCGTGTTCCGATTCCCGGCAGAGGTCCACCCATTCCAGCCGTCTTCGAATCAGTTGCCGGGCCGAAGGGTGAACGGCCCTGTCCAAACGGGCCATATGTTCGAACAGCTTGAGGATGAGTTCCGGATGCTCTTTCACGACATGAACGCTTTGGAAGTCCACCCGTCCCGAAACCACATGGAAGCGGGAATCGATGACAAATCGTGTATCATCCTTAAAGATGCTCAAATGATCCCGTATGCGTTCCAGGAAGGCTTCGTTTTGGGCTTTGACGATGAGGATGGTGCGGTGGAGGTGTTTCATGAAGCTTTCTATGGTCGCTTCCGGTGTGGTTGCCTGGAATCCTAAGTTTCGAGCCACGATTTCCTGGTAGTCGAACAGCAGTCGGTCGTTTTTCCGGCCGGAGACCCGGTGCAGCTCGATGCGAGCCTGGAGCAGGAAATCCACCGCATGCTCCAACTCCCGGCGATCCCGTTCGGTGAGCAAGCCTTCGAGTTCGATTTCCGTAAGATCCATAAGGCCCAGGATCCCTTTGGCGGCCCAGAATATGCTGTGGTAATCCCGAAGCCCGCCTTGTCCTTCCTTGAGATTCGGTTCCAGGCTGTAGGCGTCGTTTCCGAGGGCATGGCGCCGCTCCCGGTCCTGGGCCAGCAGGTTTTCGATGAACCGTGAACAATGTCCCACCAGGATGGTTTTTTCGAAATCCGAGATGAGACGGGCGAACAAGGCGGGTGACCCGGCCAGGCGCCGCGCGTCCAGCAGGGAAGTGAGTAGGGGGAAGTCTTCCCCGGCGTCTTCGATGGTCTGGGTCACCGTCCGGACGCTCTGGCTCACATCCAGTTTCCGGTCCCACAGCGGATAGATGACTTGGGAAACCGTGGAGACCACCTGGTCCATGGAGGTCGTGTCGCCCACGAGGAACAGAAGATCGATGTCCGAGTGGGGGCACAATTCCCGGCGCCCATAGCCCCCCAACGCCACCAATGCCGTTTCGGACGATGGAGGAATCCGCAGATGTTCCTCGTACAGACCGGAGACGAGGACGTCCATCTCCGCCGTATAGGAGCGGGTCGCCCGCCATCCCGGCGGCGCATCGGGTGTATTTTCCGCCCGTCCGGTACCTCGCGCCAACGCGGGTTTACAAAAACTATCCATGGGATGCATCCGCCCCGCACGCCGGGACGCGGAAGTGGAGTTCCGCGTGGGTGCGATGCCCGGCGCCGGCCGGGGCTTACCCCGGCCGGCCCGGAACATTTATCAGGCCGTTGAAAAACGCGATCTGCGTCGTTGGACTTCATCCTTCGTCATTGCGGCGTACTGTATGTACGCCTCATTTTTCAGGATTCGCCCGCCTTGCATCTCATCGTTTTTGACCGGCCTGCCCGTAATGCAGTTTATCAACGGCTGTTATAGGGCTCTGTTATAGAGCTTCTTCCCCGGACTCGCCGGTTCGTATCCGCACGGCTTGTTCTATGGGAAGCACGAAGATTTTGCCGTCGCCGATTTTCCCCGTCCGCGCCGAAGTCATGATGGTTTCCACTACTTTGCCGGCCAGATCGTCGGTGACCGCGATTTCGAGTTTTATTTTGGGCACGAATTCCACCATATACTCGGCTCCCCGGTAGATCTCCATGTGCCCTTTCTGGCGGCCGAAGCCTTTTACCTCGGAGACCGTCAACCCTTGAACTCCCAACTGGTGCAACGCTTCTTTGATCTGATCCAGTTTAAATGGTTTGACAATGGCTTCGATCTTTTTCATGGTCCGCTCCTCTATTTCTTATGACGGTCCGCCCAAGGGGGATCCCTGAGCCGGGCTGCTAGCTGATTGAGTAGCCGCTTTCGCTGTGTTCCGTCAAGTCAAGACCCTGAACTTCGCTTTCCTCGCCGACACGGAGGCCGACCAAGACATCCGTGACCTTGAGCAGAATCGAGGTAACGATCAGGGAGTAGATCACCACGGCCCCCGCACCGATGGCCTGGACGACGAACTGCCAGGCGTCACCGAAGAACAGACCGTTGGCCCCGTCCGGGTTGAAGGCGGTTGTGGCGAAGAGCCCCGTCGCCAAAGCCCCCCAAAGCCCGCCGATACCGTGCACGGCCACCACATCCAGGGCGTCGTCGTATCCCAATTTCATCTTGGCGTTGACGGCGAGATAGCAGAGAACACCCGCCACCAGTCCGATGATGACGGCGGAAAGGGGTCCGACGAATCCCGCGGCCGGAGTGACGGCCACCAGCCCGGCCACGGCGCCTGAGGCGGCGCCCAAGGTAGTGGCTTTCCCGCGGAGAATGCGTTCCGCCAGAATCCATGACACGGCGGCGCTTCCCGTAGCCACCTGCGTGTTGAAGAACGCCAGTGTGGCCAATCCGCCGGAGGTAAGAGCGCTGCCGGCATTAAATCCGAACCACCCGAACCACAAAATGGCCGCCCCCAGGATGGTGGTGGGAAGGTTGTGAGGATGCATGGGCTCCCTGGGCCAGCCGCGTCGTTTCCCGATGAACAAGGCCGCGGCCAGTGCCGCAGCACCGGAGTTGATGTGGATTACGGTTCCTCCCGCGAAATCCAGGGCCCCCAACTCTCCAAGCCATCCTCCGCCCCAGACCCAGTGGCAGACGGGTGCGTACACCAGGGTGCTCCAAAGGACGGTGAACACCACGAAGGCCGAAAACTTCATACGCTCGGCGAAGGCCCCGGTGATGAGCGCGGGGGTGATGATGGCGAACATCAATTGGAAAGCGACGAACAGTAAGTCCGGGATGGTATCCGCGTAGGGACCCGGCTCCAGCGTTACGCCCCGTAACGCGAAATAGCTGAGATTTCCGATGACGCCTCCCACGTCGGGTCCGAAGGCCAGACTGTAGCCATAAAATACCCAAACCAGGGAGACGATGCCCAGGCAGACGAAGCTTTGCATCATGGTAGCCAGTACGTTCTTGGATCGCACCAAGCCTCCGTAAAACAAGGCCAGACCTGGGGTCATGAACATTACCAGTGCGGTGGAAACCAACATAAATGCAGTGTCGCCGGCATTCATTGAACAATCCTCCTGCCGAATGGTTGGATGTAACTGCGTTGGCCGACGGATTAGCAATTCCGGTGCCATGGGGATAACTATCCGGTTTTTATAGGGATGTTCGGAATGATCCGGGGGAGGCCGGGGAAATGGCGGAAGAATGACGACACATTATTGTGCCGGTATTCAAAAATGTATCGCCGGCAGGGGATTCATTTCGGGTCCCGTACGGCCAGACTCAGAAAGCGCTCTCCTTCACGGAACGCCAATCCCTTCTGTTCGAGATCCCGCCAGAATCGGACGATGGCGCTAATCTCCAGGGAGGGAAAACGACGGTGCACGGCTTGAAGAGACTTCGGAGCCAGGCAGAACCGGTACAATTCGGCGGAAAGGCCGCGAAATCGATGGTTCATGGGGGGAGCGGATGCCCGGCGTTCACGGACAATCAGGAATCGACCTCCTTCCTGCCAGCCCAGCAGCGGAAGACGAGGGTAGCGCTTCTTGACCTCCGTATAGTGGTGCTTCCAGGCTCGAAGGGCCTCCAGGACCGGCTTCCAGCTCCGGGCCTGCATGGTGCGATCCCCGCGGTAAGTCTGGGTCATCAAGCAAAGGCGGGTGTGCATACCGTCGGGGAGGAGGATTCGGTAGTGGGGGTGATTGGTCGAATACCGGATGCCGAAGCGCTTCGGATCCCGATGCGCCGGACTACCGTATCCCAACCAGAACCACACCGGTACAAGGGGTGCGTACCAGCGGGCGGCCTGAATCGTTTCCAGGGTTTCCCGCACCTCTTCCGGGGTGCTTCCCGGGAACCCGAGAATCAGGTTGGATTCGTTCCGGATGTCCGCTTCTTCCAGGAGCTTCATGGTCCAGAGGTTCTCCAGGGCGCCGACTCCCTTGTTCATCCGGCGGAGCAGGGATGTGGACAGCGCTTCGATGCCCACCTGAACGCGGGTGAATCCTCCCCGCTTCAGAGTGGTTACATCCGGGGCGGCCAGAGGCGCGCGGAATTCGCCAAAATAGGTTCGGTCCACCGGGGAACGGGCTTCCGACTTCTGGAAGGCCCTCATGCTCTTGAGGGACAGGACATTGTCAACAAAGAAGAATTTCAGGACTTCGTGCCGGCTGGACAACGTCTCGACGTCATGGGACACCTGCGATGCGGATTTTCGGCGGAATCCGCGCCATTGGAGATTCAGGCTGCAGAACCGGCATCCCCCGTCCTCCCTGTTCCGCGGGGCGGCCTGCCACCAGCATCCGCGGCCGGCTTCCACGGGTAAAGTCACTTCCAGCCCTCTCAGGGCGGAGATCTTCCCCAGTCGCTGAAAGTATTCCTCGTATTCCGGCACGGGCAGGTGGGAGAGGGCGATCTGGCTTGCTCCGGGACACAGCTCTCCCTGGATTTCTCCTACAGGATTCCGATGGAGTATGTTGGCGCCCCATTCCTGCTCGCGACCTGCCAGTCTGCGCACCAAAGACTTCAGGGGAAGTTCCCCTTCACCGCTCACCACGAAGTCGATTTCGGGTACGGTCTGAAAAAGCGTCTTCCCGAGCATGCCCGCGCAATGGGTTCCCCCCGTCACAATGCGAAGGTTCGGAGCCAATCGTTTGAGTTCGCGGATGCAGTAAAGCGTCGAGGTCCATTGAGCCAGCGACAGGGTGAAGCCGTACAGGTCGTACCCGGCTTCCACGAGGTGTCTCACCGCTTGGTGAGTCGCTTGCCGGACGGGGTCTAACAGCGAGGAAAGGGGAGGCACGCGAACCCCCTTTTCCCGAGCCCGTGTCTGGAAGAAAGGCTGAAATTCGTCCAGCCGATGCGGAGACAGCAATGCGGCGTAGACCGTTTCGGCCGGCCATCCTCCGGAGGCGACGGCCGTATAGGTGTCCGGTCCCAAGGCCCCACCCACGTCAAGATACAGATGCACGGTCTCCGTGGAGACCCAGGGAAGTTCGGCGCGAAGGTAGGCGCACAAAGCGCCCAATTGGATCGAAGGCCTGCCGAGTATCGGCCAGGGGCAACTCACCAGCGCGACTCGGAACCTCGGAAAGTCCGTGCGCCGGTGGGCCGAAAAAGGTATCGGACGGTTCATTTTTGAAGCTGAATGACCAAGGGCTTGTAGCCGCACCGGGCCGTGAGTTCCTGGGCAAGTGTCTTGGCGTCCTGGAACGAACCGAATTCCCCGGACCGAATGGCGTACCAGGTTACACCCTGCGAGGTCACCGGATGGGATTCGCCTGCAACGCCCTGTTTTTTCAGGGTGTCGATAAAAACTTGAGCCTGTTCCGTGGTCTTGAGGGAGGCAATCTGCACCGTGTACCGATGTTCTTGCTCCTTCTTGTCCAAACTTGAACCCTGCACGGGAGGATGACCCAGGTTCTCGAAGAATTCCAGCCTGGGGTTGCTCAACTCGGGGTCTTCCCGGGTCCCTGTTAGAGAAGCCACCGACTCTTGGGCGCGAGAGGGACTGAGCCAGTTTATCAGATTGCCCAGTTTCAGGTAATCAGGCGCCATGTCCTTCGCGGCCATGACTCCCAAAACGAACATCCAGGTTGACCAGATCAAAAACACGGGAACCCAGCCGTACCACGTGTGAGAACGGTTTCTTGAGGACGGTGAAGGAGCTTTTCGTCGTGGGGAGGCGGTCATAATCCTATCCGGTCACATACTTTCGGGGGCGGTGATTCCCAGGAGATGCAGCCCGTTCCGGATCACCGTCCGAATGACTTTTACAAAACAGAGTCGCGCTTGTGTCAGCTCGGGATCTTCTCCCATGATTCGATGTCGGCGGTAAAAACGATGGAAGCCCCCCACCAGTTCGGTCAGATAATAGGGCAGGCGGTGTACTTCGAGATGGGCGGCGGACAGGGCCACGGTTTCGGGGAACGCATTCAACTGCTTCAGGAGTTGGATTTCTTCCTTCTCTCTGAGAAGATCCAGGCGGACATCGGCCGGGGGGCGCATTGGAATGTTCCGCTCCTCGGCGATTCGCAAGACGCTGCATATGCGCGCATGGGCATATTGAACGTAGAACACGGGGTTGTCTTCCGTTTGGGATTTAGCCACGTCCAGGTCGAAATCCAGGGAGCTGTCCGCGCGGCGGGTGAGAAACATGAAGCGGGCGGCGTCCGAGCCCACCTCGTCCAAAACCTCCCGTAAGGTTACGAAGGTACCCGCGCGAGTGCTCATGGATACGGGCTGCCCGGCCCGAACCAGATTCACGAGCTGGACCAGAACCGCGTGAAACCGATCCTTGCCGCCGGGGCCTGAGGCCTCCATAATGGCGCGTATTCGGGGAACGTATCCGTGATGGTCCGCACCCCAAACATCGATAATCGTTTCAAATCCCCGCCGAAGCTTGTCCCAGTGATAGGCCACATCGGAAGCGAAATAGGTTGTTTCTCCGGTGCGGCGAACCAGAACCCGATCCTTTTCATCTCCAAAATCGGTGGCTCGAAACCAGAGCGCTCCGTCCTCCCGATAGGTAAGACCCTTGCGCTCCAATTCCAGGAAAACCGAATCCAGAGTTCCCTGACTCGTGAGCTCCTTTTCGCTCATCCATCGATCGAAACGAACCCCGAAGGAGTCCAGATCCCTGCGGATACCGTCCAGGATACGCGTTGCCGCATATTCGGAACACAAGTCGACGCATTCGGTTTCTGAAGACACCTTGGAGAGCAGGTCTTGCGCCGCGAGTTCCTTGGCTATGTCACGAATATACTCCCCCTGGTAGCAGGTTTCCGGATAGTCCACGATCTTACCGGCCAGTTCCTGGTACCGGAGGCAGACGGATCGTCCGAGCGTCTGCATCTGAGTGCCCGCGTCGTTGATATAATATTCCCGATGCACCCGGTGACCGGAGGCCTGGAGGAGGTTGGCCAGGACGTCCCCCACGGATGCTCCGCGGCCGTGACCTACGTGAAGCGGACCCGTGGGGTTGGCGCTTACGAACTCCACCTGAACGCGCTTACCCTTTCCCATGTCGCTTTGTCCGAAGCGATCCTGCCGCCGCCATATAACGGGGATGATGTCTCGCCAGCGATCCTCATTGATAAAGAAATTGATGAAACCGGGACCTGCTATCTCGGCGTGCGAAACCAGGGCTTGGGAGTCCTCAAAGCCCCCCAGAATGGCCTCTGCAATGGCGCGCGGTGAGGTTTTTTGAGAGGACGCGAAAAGCAACGCGGCATTGGTGGCCAGGTCGCCGTGTTCTTCGAATTTGGGTGTTTCCAGCACAAAGTCCGGAATAGGCGAGGGTTTCAGTTCGCCCGAGTTCATCAATCGTGTGAGCGTAGCATGAATCGCTTCTTTCAGCGCCTCTTTGACAATCATAGGAACACCGTTTTCGTTCAGTCGGTTGTATCACCGGGTAATGCCATCGAAGGTGGAATCCAGGCAGCGGGTCCGGGGTGTTTGGGACGGCGGCCCAGGAAGGCCCTCAAGGACGAGTCCGGCCGGCCAACCGCCCGACGGCTCGTTGAGAAACGCGATCCGAGACCATGCCCCAAGGGCGTATCGTGTGCACGGCTCATTTCTCGGGGCTCCGGCGTTCTACATCGCATCGTTTTCACCGGGGGCGCAGCCCTCATCGTCCGGAGGATCAAAGCCCGAGGTATTCCCGGCTGTTTTGTTTTCCAAGGGCCGTATAGATTTCGTAAGAAATCGTATCCGCTTTGCGGGCGAGTTCTTCCGCGGTGATCGTCTCGTTTCCCTGGGAACCCATGAGAACCACCGGATCTCCGGGCCGAACATGCGGAATATGGGTGACATCGGCCATGATCAGGTTCATACAGACACGCCCGCGTACCGGCGCCCGAATGCCGCGGATCAATACTTCCGTCTTATCCGAGAAGGACCGAAAATAGCCGTTGTCGTACCCCACCGGCACCGTGGCGATGGTGGATTCGGATTGAGTCGTGTAGGTACGACCGTAGGATATACCGGTTCCCGCGGGCACCTTCTTAACATGAATTACCGAGGAATGGAAGGACATGACGGGCTTGAGGGGGACGCAAGCGGCCAGAGCCTCGGAAGGAGGGGACCCATAGAGCGAAATTCCCACGCGGACCCATTCCACGCCGGTTTCCAATTGTTGGATGCAGGCGGCGCTGTTGGCTACGTGACTCTGTCTGAGCTGAAACCCCATATGCCCGGCGAGCGCCAATAGTTTTCGGAAGCGGTTTAGCTGCTCCAGAGTAAAGGGGAGTTGTTCGGGTTCGTCCGCCACGGAAAGGTGGGTAATCAATCCGTCCAGCTTTACGTGCTTCAATTCGGCCAACGCGGATAAAAAACGCGGGGCCTCCTCGTGAGGGACCCCCAGACGGCCCATGCCGGTGTCGATCTTGCCCAGCACGCGGAAAAGCCGCCCTCTTTTCGCCGCAGCGGTATCGAGGACGAGGGCGTTTTCCGAGTCATAAACCACCGATACCACATCATACTCCAGGGCGGCTTGAACTTCCTCGGCGACGAGGCCCATGAGTACCAGGATGGGTACCTTGAGTCCGGCTTCTCTCAGGCGCACGGCCTCTTCGAGACGGAACACGGCGAGGCGCCCGCAGCCTTCCCGCACGAGTCTTCGGGATACGGGTACAAGCCCATGACCGTATGCGTCGGATTTCACCACGGCGATGACTTTGTCCGGGTGAGGCGCCTTCCGCTGCAATTCGCGATAGTTGTGCGCCAATGCGTTCAAGTCCACGAGCACGGTATTCCGCAAATGGGCTGAAACCGTCATATTCCGCTCTCCAAGCCCGGTACTTCCCCGGTAAGGGCGAATCCCACGCATGCCCTGTGGTCGTCTTTCTTTCGAGATCCTATCATCCGGCAGCGCACCGAGTTTCACTTCACGGCCAGGAACCCTGTCCTTCACGGACTGCGAGACGGACTGAGACCGGCAGGCATATTCAAGCACCATAATTCAAGCCGGAATAAAGTACAACTCCGCCATCGAGAAATCGTATTCTTGAAAATTCCCATTCGATTCGCGATGCGCATGACTGCGCCGCGAGGGCGAACGCGGGGGTTCGGCGGAGCACCGTGAGGCAGGAAATCAGATATCGGCGACGAGTTCCACGGTTCGGGCAAACACCGATGAAGAGAATTTTCCTTGCAGCGTATCGGTTCTCAGGATCTGTAACGCCTCCATTGGACTGCACGCTTCCCGGTAGGGACGTTTGTCCGTGGTCAGCGCCTCGAAGCAGTCCAGGATCCCGATGACTTGACCGGGGTAACTCACCCGGGAGAGACCGAGAGGGTATCCCTTGCCATCCGTCCGTTCGTGGTGTTCGAGAATGCCGCCGGCTATAACCGGTTGCTTCAATGTATGCGGCGCCGCCTTGGAAAGGATATTCCAGCCGAATTCCACGTGCATTCTCATCGTTCGGAATTCATCCAAACTCAGCTTCCGACACGCCTTTAAAATGGAGTCCGGCACCATGACCTTGCCTATGTCATGGAGCAGTGCACCCAATGCCCATTGTTTCAGCGCTTCCCGTTCTTTCGCGGAGGCGTCGGGGCGGGGTTCGGACGGGGCTGCGTGGGACATCCACGAGGATTGTCCTGCGGATCGTTCCTTCTCCAGGTATCTGAGGGTGAGAATCATGACATTGATCGAGTGGGTGGCCGTGGTCAAATCCTTGGACATAACTTTGTGAAGAAGTCGCAGCAGGTCTTCGGCATGTTCCATGTCCAGCAATGCGACATAATATTCCGCCAGTTGCTCCAACTCCCGTAAGCGGATTTCCGGATCTTGGGATGAATTTAGTATGCGTTCTGATGAAGTCAGGAATTCGTTGACCAGTTGGAGGGTAAGATCCCGAACCACCACGGCCTTCTGGGGATTGAAAGGACCTTCCAGGGCTTTGGACAGCTTCTGATGGATTTGCTCGCTGTGACGCTTTTGATCATGGATTCGGATGTATACGGGAATATCTTTTTGAATGAGGGATCGAACGGCATCCGGCGAGTAGGTCCGATTCTTGGCGAGGAAACGCACGAAGCCGCCGTCTTTTGGATGCACCAGGTGGATGGGATAATCCAGGTACGCATTGATCAGGCTGGGCTGAATTCGAACGAATCCCTGCACGAACGATCCCCAAATGGAAACGTAAATTCCCGCCGGTAATGTCATATTGAACGGAGGCGGTCCGGCGCACCAGGGTTCATCACTATAGGTCCGGAAACATATCCTGGAATGCGGCGCCTGATCTTCAGTTCTCCCTTCTCAGCGGACTCTACTCGATGCAAAACGGCGCCACTTGTTTTCATCGCTTCTCGTCCGGCGGAGGAAGGCTCTTTCGTATTGGGCCGGGGAGGCCATGGGTTCGTTTCAAGACCCAACCTAATTGGAGTTCGGACGATTCCCCGCATTCTTTAGCGGTTTCTCGCCTTCGTCCCCGGATGACTAAGACAAAGCGGTGCGCACCCGGCCGTTGAAAAACGCGATCTGTGGTCGCGCCAACGGCGTGAGGCTTTATCCTTTGTGCCTGTGCGTCCCACCTGTCTGCGCGCACTCACGCACAGACAGGCGCAGACGGGCGTCATTAGGGCGTACTGGTTGTACGCCTCATTCCTCAGAATTCGTTCGTCTTGCATCGCATCGTTTTTTCCGGCCTCTCCGCAATACGGCGTATCAACGGGCTGGTATCAGTCCGGCTTCGCCGGGCGGGAGACTCGGGCCTATCCCTACTGATAAAGTGTACGGCACACCTGTTTTTATGCGAATCGCTAAAACCGGTAATGGATTCCCACCGGAATGCCGAAGTAGAAACCATGCAACGAGTATGGCGGCCCGCGTGAGGCGTCCAGCCGTTTATCAGCCTTTCACGGGCTGATGCACCATGGCTCCGGCCCGTTTTTACGCCGATTTGCGTCCGTCCCAACCCAGACGGATGCCATATTTACATACCGCAGAGGTGTATCGCGATGGTATCAAGCGTATTCAGAAACCCAATGTCAGGAAACCTGCCATGACGGGGCCGGGAAAGGACCCCAAACGTGTGCCGGTCGTCCTCACCGAGGAGGATAAAGCGCTGCTCCCTTCCCTCGCGGGAAAATCCCCGGGAGTATATCGGTATACGACTATAAGCACCATCGGTACGGCCGACACGACCAAGAGAAAACTTCAAATTATTGATTACTATGTCAATGACTTCCGACCAGACGAAGATGGTCTTGTGCAGGCTCAAGTTATAGACTATACGGGTAAGCCGATACAAATGTTTGATAAACTGACCCCGAAACAAGCCAGCATGTTAAGGTTGATTTGCGATGACATAAATACATTTCCCATAATGCTTCAGAAGGTTCATATGCTCAAGACCCACATAAGGATAGCTAATGAACACTATGAGAAGAAAGAGTATAATAGCGCTGAGTATGAATATGATAACGCGTTAAAAATAGATGGGAACAATGTAGAGGCAGCCGTTGGTAAAGGGAATACTTTATTCAAAATGCAGCGATACGAGGAAGCAAGATCCATTTTTGATGAACTATCTAATAATCCTGAGCTTTATATCGAGGAGCATAAGCACTTATTCAACGAATATGGGATCAGTCTACGCAAGCTGGATATGTACGATAAGGCCATCGAGTCGTACAAACGGGCCATATTGGTCAGCCGCTACGATCCCCATCTCTACTTCAATCTGGCCGTGGCTTACGCGAAGAAAGGAGATCGGACAGTGGCGATCAAGTTGTTGAACCGAGCCATCGAACTGAAAAGAAAGCTGGAAAGCAGCGGATTCCCGGAAGCAACGCTGCTGTTGGAGAAGCTGAAGGGTGGGATACGGTAGGTTGCGTTGGGGCGCCCGGAATGCAATCCATTCCCTATCGGGCCGTTAAACAACGCGATCTGCGGTCACGCCAACGGCGTGACTCTTCGTCCTTTCTGCCGGTGTGTTCCACCTGTCTGCCTGCACCCACGCAGAGGCAGGTGCAGACAGGCGTCAGTGCTGCGTACTTATAATAGGTACGACTCACTCCTCAGGATTCGTGAGCCTTGCATCTCGTTTTTCACCAGCCTGTTCACAATGGGGTTCATCAACGGCTGCCGGGAGATCCGAGGGCGGACGCGAAGAGCCACGCGTGGTATCCCATCCCCGCCATAACTTGTGCATCGCTCGCAATCTCTGGCGTTGCCGTGCTCGCCTTCATATCCTCTTCAGTCCCCCACCCCGCAGCCTGTTTTGCCGGGAGCCGGTCGGGGCGACCGGAGCCGGAAGAGTTTCGCCGTATTTCCCGTCGTTACTTGATACGTTCGATATATTGTCCCGTTCGGGTATCCACCTTGACTCGGTCCCCTTCGTTCAAGAATAAAGGAACCTGAATTACGGCGCCGGTCTCCAGTGTGGCCGGTTTCGCTCCACCGCTGGCCGTGTCCCCCCGTACTCCGGGTTCCGTCTGTGCAATTTCCAGGTCGACGAAATTCGGGAGATCGATGCCGATCGGTTTTCCATTGAAGAAGAGCACATTGGTGTTCACATTCTCCTTCATATAAAGAAGGCTTTCTCCAGCGTGTTCTGCGGAGAGGAGGACCTGCTCAAAGGTCTGATTATCCATCATGCACAGATGTTCGCCTTCCTTATAGAGGTACTGCATGTTTCTTTCTTCGAGATCGGGCTTCTCCAATTTCTCGCCCGCGCGGAACGTTTTTTCCAATACTTGGCCTGTTTCGAGGTTCTTGATCTTCGTGCGTACGAAAGCCCCCCCCTTTCCGGGTTTTACGTGGAGAAAATCCACCAGGACGAAGGGCTTCCCCTCTATCTGGACTTTCAAGCCCTTACGAAAATCAGAGGTTGAGTACACGGCTCCTCCTTGTTGGGAATAGGTTGAATGTGCAGATCAAGGGACGTTATGGACCCGTGTTCCATTTTGCGACGGCGGTCAGGCCGCCGTAAAATGCGATGCACGGTCACGCCGGCGACGCGCCCTCTTTATCGTTCCTCACCACGGGGCGCCCCATCCGTGCGTCTTGCGTCTCATCGCAGTCAGAGCTTGGTCGGCAGCCCGAATTTGAGGGGCTGTTACGGTTCCTGAATACCGTCCAAAATTCGAGTCATTTTATCCAGAACTTGTTCCGTTGTTTTCCGCTTGCGGTTTTTTATGGAACCGATTTCCGTGAGTTTACGTCTGTATACCCGGGAGTCGGGGTCTTTTTCGCTCAGGCGGAGATAGATCGCTTCCGCCCGGTTCAAATCCCCCTGTTTGAGGTACAATTCCGCCATGGTTTCCGTTTCCAGGTCCTCCACCGGTCCAACCAAGGCCCCCGCAGGTGCTCCGCGCTCCTGTTCAGGCGATTCTTCGGACGGCCGGGTTCGAGTCAGGTCCTGAATGAAGTATTCGAAGTTCATGTACACCTTGTAAGCGAGAACCGCGCGATCCTTGCGATCCTGCCGTTTGTACACCGTGGCCAGATGTTTGAAGGCGGTCATACAGGACTCCATAGCTATGGCCGTATGTTCCAACATCTCGACGGTCTCCTCCAACTCGCCATGCACCAGCAGAAGTTCTCCTAATCGGAGCGTGAGCTCGGGGACACCGGGATACTCGCGGATGCCGGAACGAAGAACTTCACGGGCTTCCCGCCAGGAGCCCTGTTGGATCAGCAGCTCCGAGACCTCCAAGTACAGCGGAGGAGATCGGAAATGGGAGGGCAGATTGTCCAATAAAGCGGCCAGATCTGGAGTCATGAACCATTCTCCGAAGGAAGTACCGGGACTTCCGGAACTTAACAGGCTGGTGAAAAACGTGATCTGCTATCACGCCTTAGGCGTGACGCTTCATCCTTTCTGCCTGTGCGTTCCACCTGTCTGCGCGCACTCACGCACCGGCAGGCGCAGACAGGCGTCATTGCGGGGTACTGTATGTACGCCTCATTCCCCAGGATTCGCGCGCTTTGCATCTCATCGCTTTTCACTAGCCTGCCCGCAATACATTTTAACAACGGCCTGTTACGGATTATGAGCACCGGAATCCGGAGAGAGAATTGGAGTACCGCGCTCCTTTTCCCGATCGGACAGCGGATCGCCAAATCGGTACACGATATCCGAGTCACGGACCAAGCCGAGTTCTTGACGGGCTGTCTTTTCAATATATTGCTGGTCTTCCCGCAGACGGAGTACCTCCTTATACAGTTCCCGGTTCTTTTCCCGCATCTCGGTCCTGAGAAGACCCAGGCGCCGTATTTCTTCCTTGAGTTCAAGATAGTGGACTAATCCCTTTTCACCATACAAAGTAAACCATCCCAGGATCAGAACCAGTATACCCAGGAAGGCCAGCATTCCCCACCAGTTGTTCAGTTTAGCCAAGGCCATACGCTCCTGAGAAACCGATTCTTGAGGTGGGAACATGCACGCCCATACGTGATCTCTCCGCGCAACAGCCTGAAAAAGGATTGGATGAACTCAGGGTACCGGCGTATTCCTGAAAAGAAGTACCTGGGGAAGCGATAAATCATTCGTGTCATCCAAGCAGCATGCCGAAATTCGCTGAATATTTCCTGATCGATGCGTTTCTGATATCCGGCCAGTGCTTCCGGTTCATTTCGGAAATGATTCAGGATCGCTTCCCCGGCGCATTGAGCGCTGTGAACGGCAAAATAGATGCCTTCTCCCGTGAGGGGATCCGTGAGTCCGGCGGCATCCCCGACCAGCAGCACTCCGGGCAAAGCCACACTCTGTTTGCGTCCTACAAAACATTTAATGAGATGCGTGTGTGTAGAGAGAGAAGGGGAAGTGACCAGCCGATTCAGGTCCATGCTTCCCAGGAACTCCGTGAAATGATGTTTGAACCCCAGTTTCCGGGATCGAAGCACCGCCAGTCCTGCGGAGAGGGTGTCCGTATGAGGAAAGACCCACCCGTATCCAAAGGAAACCCATCCCAGGTCGATCCGAACGCGGTCCTCCATGGCTCGGGCCGCGGCATCGTCCGGAATACGCCGCACCAGCGTCAGATACTCCCAGGATCTTTCCTCAGGAATCAGAGAGCGACGAACCACGCTTAGCACACCGTCCGCTCCAACGACCAGGTTTGCGGAGAACGTTCCCGCTCTGCTGTGAATGGAGAAGCGCCCGTTGTTCCGAAGCACCCCGGTGACCGGGGCGTTCTGGCGTATATCCGCACCCGACCGTTGCGCCGAGCGGACAAGTTTGAGATCGAATTCCTCGCGGCGGATCATATAGGCTACGGTATGATCGCAGTATTCCGTGATGGCGTCCCGGCCGCGATATGTAAAGGTTGCACCCCGGATTTTGCTTTCCACGACGCCCAATGTGTGAAGGTCGAAAATACGATCGATCCTCTGGGAAATGCAGCCTCCACACGGCTTGACCCTGGGGTGGACCTTCTTCTCGAGGGCGAGGACGGAGAGCCCCTCTTTTGCCAGTATCTTGGCCAAGATAGACCCTGCCGGTCCAAGGCCGATGATGACGACATCATAGTGCGGATTCAAGCGTCACCGAAAGCCGGCATTGTTCTGTGAAAGCATATATGTTAATTGTAAAATTTCGAATTGATTACCACAACCTGGGGACGGTTTCAACAGGTATGCAAGAGAAACGGGAAAGCCGGGAGGATCATGCGGACCTCCGAATTACCGGGGGGGTCGTTCTGCCCATGACCCCGGACTTCAGGGTACTGGATCCGGGGGAACTCCTGATTCGAAACGGGCTCATTCTGGCCCTGGGGCGGTGCGGGGAATTCGCTCACATCTCCGCCCGGCGGACCATCGACGCCGGCGGAAAACTGGTTATGCCGGGCCTGGTCAATACGCACACGCACGCGGCCATGTCTTGTTTTCGGGGTCTTGCGGACGACGTGCCTCTGCATGTCTGGCTGGGCGAATATGTGTTTCCCCTGGAGAGCCGTTTTCTTACTCCCGAAGTGGTCTACCGAAGCACGCTGCTTTCCTGTGCGGAAATGCTCCTGTCCGGCACCACGACATTTGCGGACGGGTATTTCTTCGAGGAAGAGGTGGTTCGAGCGGCCATGATGTCCGGCATGCGAGTCGTTGCGGCGCAGGGAGTGATCGACTTCCCCGCACCCGGAGTGCCCGATCCGGCTCGAAACGTGGAACACGCTTCAGCCGTGGTTCATGGGTATAATCATGCTTCAGGCAGAGTGCGCGGAGCCGTATTTGCCCACTCCGCATACACCTGTTCGCCCGCCACGTTGGAGCACGCCAAACAGGCGGCTCGGGAGGCCGGAGTCCTGTTTTTCATCCATGTTGCGGAGACTCGATGGGAAGTGCAACAAATAAGGGAGCGATACAACCGCACCCCCATCGGCCATTTGGCTCACCTGGGAGTATTGGACGACCAAACCGTTGCAGTCCACTGTGTCTGGGTGACTCCGGAGGATGTGGATCTCATGAAAGAGACCGGAGTGCGGGTTTCCTGCGCGGTGGAAAGCGAAATGAAACTGGCTTCGGGAATCCCCCCGATTCCAGACATGATCCGGGCGGGTCTCACGGTGTCCATCGGGACGGACGGGCCGGCCAGCAACAACGATCTGGACATGTTTTCCGAAATGAGCACCACGGCCAAGCTGTTCAAGGCGCAGACCCTGAACCCGGAATCCATGCCGGCTCGCCGAGTCGTTTGGATGGCCACCCGGGGGGGCGCCGCAATTCTAAATCTCGAGGAAGAGATCGGAAGTCTGGAACCGGGGAAACGGGCGGACATGATTCTGATCGATCTCGACAAGCCTCATTTGGTTCCGGTCTACGACTACTACTCACATCTCGTCTATTCCGTAAAGGGTTCCGACGTAGATACCGTCATCGTGGACGGCGCGGTGCTCGTGGAGGGAGGCCGGCTCATTCACCTGGATACGCGGGAGATCATGGGTATCGTCCGGGGGTATGCGGAGGAAATACGGGGCCGGGTCCGAGGCGGCCCCGTACCAAGCTGTTAAAGAACGCGATCTGCTGTCACGCCAACGGCGTGGTTTGCATCTCATCCTTTTGCACCGGCCTGCCCGCAAGGGTGTTTATCAACGGGCTGTTTGGGGAACACCGGAAAAACGCCGCACGGGAAAGACGGCTTCATTCCCCGGAAAACTCCTTGAGTTTTCGAACGAGTTCCGCGGCTTCTCCGGAAGCCTCCACCTCCCGTTTCACCAGGATGTCCCTGGCGGTCCATCGGTTGCCGTAATAGGCCGCATTGGCATCCAGATCTTCTGAAATGACGGCGCCTCGAAGCGACACGCCGGCGAACAGTCCTTTGGACCTGGAGTACGTATAGATTTCCGCTGTGAGTCGGATATCCGTTTCCGCAGCGAACGTTCTTCCCACCGGTCCCGCCGATGCGGAAAGATCTCCACCCAGGGTTATTTTGCCTCGCAGCAGACTATCCACCCCTCGTTGATTCATGATCACCAGAATCAAGTCGATGCTCTCTCCTCCGAATTGAAACCCGAAACTGCCTCCGCCTATGCTGAAGAAGGCCGGGGCGCTCCAAATCCGGGATTCGGGATCCTTGGCGGACATGATACCGGTTCCATATTTTCCTCCGATGAAGAAAGCGCCCTTGAGAACACGGGGAAAGATCGCCACGGCGGCGCACTGGTTCAGCAGGTGCCTCAGCACCTCCGTGTCCGGGCTCCCGATGAATTCCTCCAAGACGTTTCGGGCGTGGGTCACCCTGGCCGCTTCGTCGGAAGCTTCGATCCAGGCCGGAGAACACAGAAGCATGAGCAGACCCAGACCCACAATGGGCAGGACCCCGGTAGGGTGTATGGAACGGGAATGCGTCATAACGGATCTCCTTCGGCGTAAGCCGGGTTTTGGGATCGGCCCGGAGACATGGAAGCTTCTCCTGTTTCCTGGGTCGTGTTCCCGTGCATATACCGTTGATAAACCGTATTGCGGGCAGGCCGACTCAAAACGATGAGATGCAAGGCGCGCAAATCCTGAGGAATGATGCGCACATACAGTACGCCTCGATGACGAAGGATGAAGCGCGACACAGCAGATCGCGTTTTGCAACGGTTTATCAATCATCATACTATGGCGGCGCGGCGATGCCAAGAATCCGAGGCTGAGAAGTCTGTGGAGAGGGTGGACTGCTTCCCGAAGACCGAGAATCGGTTACAGGCGGGGCTCTCCAATGCCGAACCATCAGGCCTGCAGGGAATGTGCGGCGGCAACACCGGCGGTCGGAGGATTTTGTTGTGTCTTGACTTATGCCGGCGGGGCTGTTACAAATTTCACGAATGAATCATCATTCAGCACGCAGGCGTTGGAGCCTGGGTATTCTCACGCTCCATGAAAGGAGTTTTGGATGGCACAAATTCCATTCTATGAGGTGAACGAGGCTATCGTGGCCATGGGGGGTGAAGACCTCAATCTTTGCATGCAATGCGGCATGTGCTCAGGTTCCTGTCCGTGGCGGTTGGTGGACGGCGAATTCTTTGTCCGGCAAATGATTCGGATGGGCCAGTTGGGTCTGGAAGGGTACGAGTCGGACGATATTTTGTACGGTTGCACCACGTGCGGCGTTTGTCCTCAACGCTGTCCCCGCGGCGTGAGCATTATCGATATCATGAGATCCATGCGGAGCATGATCGCCGAGGCCGGCGCGATTCCGGGTGTTCTGAAGACCGTTCTGGGCAGCGTCCATGGAAAGGGCAATCCGTGGTCCGAGGCCCGTGAGAATCGGAGTCAATGGATGGCGGACCTGGATGTTCCCCTGTTTGCGGAAGGCACGGAACATTTCTTGTCCATTTGCTGTACGTCGGCATACGATGTGCGTTCCCGGAAAATCGCGCGCTCCCTGGCTTCCGTGCTGGGAAAGGCGGGAGTGAGCTTCGGTGTCCTGGGCAATGAGGAAAGCTGTTGTGGAGAGTCCGTGCGCAAGATCGGGGATGAAGCGCTATTTGGAAAGCTCGTGGAAAAGAATTCGACGTTGTTTCAGGAGAGGGGGGTGCGGAGTATGATCGTGAACTCCCCCCACTGCCTGTACACGTACAAAAAGGAATATCGCGAGTTCGGCGCGGAATTCGATGTCAGGCACCATACCGAAGTGCTTTGGGACCTGATTCAAGCCGGGCGTATCGGATTCAATAAAGAAATCAAGACGAAAGTTACCTTCCACGATCCCTGTTATCTGGGCAGGCATGGCGAGGTGTACGATCCTCCTCGCAGAATTCTAGAAGCCATTCCCGGAATCGAAGTTGTGGAGATGAGACGCAGCGGGAAAAACAGTCTTTGCTGTGGTGCGGGAGGAGGCCGCCTCTGGATGGAGACGCCTCCGGAGAAACGATTTTCGGATCTCAGGGTACTGGAGGCTGTGAAAACCGGCGCAAACGTGCTCGCCACGGCGTGTCCTTACTGCATCAGCATGCTCGAAGACAGTCGAAAGACCACCAACCAGGAAGACGCCATCGAAATCCTGGATGTGGCCGAATTGGTGGCGGCGGCCTTGGCTTGAGGGCCGATGCACCCATGGTCCGATTTTGCTTTTCGATCAAAGCGGCAGTATTCTTTTTCCCGCTACGCCCCGTTCACGGGGGCGCGAATGGGTCCGATCACGCCGATGGGGTTCCATCCTACAACGATGCCGGAATCGGGACGGCGGTCTTCTTGAACCCCCGGTCCTCAGTCTCTAAGGGAAGTTGGTCGGCCGTCGGTGATCGCATCCGGCAACGGGTGTGCCTGGAATTCCACCCGAGAGGGGAAGTGGCGGGAACTCCGCCTGAAGGTGAAAAAAACCCGCCGCGCGTTTGCGCGACGGGGTCGGAGGGAAGGAGAAGGGGATGAAAAAAGTTTCTTGCTTCGCTCTTTCATCTGTATAGACAACCCACCGGGGATTAGGTTAGAAAAAGGGTGTTTTGAGAAAACTTGCTTAAATCAGGGCTGCAGGATGCAACAAGGCGTTCCTGCAACCGTGAGAACATATTGAGGATTCTGGGTCGGGAGAAAAACCGCCGGTTTTTGCGCCCTGTTCATTTCAGTGATAGCATGGAAGAGAAGGGTCGGCATAGCTTGTTCTTTTTGGGCAGGGGTGGAGGGCACGATCTTTGCTTAACAGGGTTGGGGCAGATGGACACGATTGGCGAAGTCTCCGTGTCGGAAAGGGCCTGCAATGCGGACAGACGGGGATCGAAAGAGCGTGTTTTCTTTGGCGCCCGTGCTTCTTACCCGCGAAAGTTCAAGGGAACGCTGTGTCCTCCAAGATCATACGTGAAGGCGTGTTTACCCTCCGATGGCTGCAGGAGGGAGGGATCTGCGGGATGTGCGGCGAGTTGTATGGAGGTGGTTCGAGGTGTTCCTGAGAACTTCCAGCAAACGGCCCTCGAGTCATGATGGAATGAGAGATGACATGGCTGCAGTGAGACAGTTGTTCGTGTGTCCGCGATGTGGAAATAAGGTGTTGTTTTGTCGCAGAGATCTCAAACAGTTCAAGTGTACCTGCGGGCAAGTCTACCCGATTCCTCTTCCGACTTCCCGGAAGGACGATCCGTGAAGCCGGCCGGATAAGTCCATCAACCGGTCCTATTCGGCCGAAGCTGTGACGGTTCGGAAGTAATGGTCACGGCGGGGTGCGGGATCGAGCCCTCACAACATCCAAAAAAACCTTTTCCGGATCGAAACGAACCGCTTTTGGATCGCCTGTTTCCGATAGTTCCGATTTCCCATGCCCCCGTAGAAATCCGGAACACGATGCAGCAGGCGGGACTGCCGATGAAGACCCTCTCTGTTGTGTATCTCCCGGCCTTCCTGGAAATACGATTGACTCCCATGAACCATTCGCCTACGGATCGACCTCGTGATGTGCCGGTATGACATTGGATTCGAAGAAGCCCGGCAAACGGTATTGTCGGTGTTGAGCGAGCTTCCGTCCGTCTCGATACCCTTAAGCCGAGCGTTGGGCCACGTGATTGCCGTTGATACCTATGGGAGAACGGATAGTCCCTCGGTATCCGTCTCCCTTAAAGACGGCTTCGCGGTGTTCTCCGGAGACTTGGAAAACGCAACGCTTCGCGCCCCGGTTGCCTTGAAGCTGTCGGGCGTGTCCACGGCGGGTCTCTCACGCGCCGAGCCCTTGCCCAGAGGTTCGGCCATGAAGGTGAACACGGGCGCCCCCGTGCCCAATGGCGCTGATGCGGTGCTGTCTTCAGAATTTGCCGGGGAACAAGGGGATACCATCTGGGCGCGCAAAGACGCGGGTTCGGGGCGGAACATTCTAGAAAAGGGCGCCGACGTACGATGTGGTGAGAAGGTAGCGCAAAAGGATGAGCTATTGACCCCCGCACGGTTGGGCCTCCTGGCGGCGGCGGGCCTGGATCGAGTGTTGGTGATTCCGAAAGCCAGGGTGGCTGTTCTGGCCACCGGAGACGAACTGGTGTCTCCGGGCGACCCCATTCAGCCCGGCCAGGTGTTCGCCAGCAATCTGGTTACATTGACGGCATGGTTGCAGTGCTTCGGAATGGTGTCGGAAGGTCGTATAGTTTCGGATCGTGAGGCGGACATAGAAGATGCCGTACTGTCTCTGCTGTCTTCGGCGGACGTACTGCTTACCAGCGGAGGGGCCTTTGGGAGCGAACGCGATCTTACGATTCGGACATTGGATCGTATGGGATGGAAACGTGAATTCAGGCGGATCCGAATGGGGCCCGGCAAGGGCACCACGTTCGGCATCCTGGATGAAAAGCCGGTGTTCTGTCTTCCCGGCGGGCCTCCATCCAATGAACTCTCCTTTCTTACCTTGGTGCTTCCCGGCTTACTGAAGATGTGCGGAAGGCGCCCGATTCCTTTCCCTCATGTTCGGGCGAAACTCTTGGAAACGGTCCGGGGAGATCCCACCTGGACCCAATTTCTGTATGCTCGGTTCATGAAAGGGGATACCCGCTGGACGGTGTTCCCCATCCGCCTGAAAAGCCGCCTGCAATCCCAGGCTCTTGCAGATGCCCTGATTCGTATTCCCGAGGGAACCGAAACGCTCCATAACGACGATGTCATTGAAGTGGAAGCCCTGCACAGTGAGATGGAACTTCACCCATAACAGTGAAAAACGCGATCTGCTGCGTTGCGCCGCATCCCTCGTCATTGCGGCGTACTCGATGTACGTCTCATTCCTCAGGATTCGCGCGCCTTGTATCTCATCGTTTTTGAACAGCCTGCTCGAAATGGTGTTTATCAACGGGCTGATAACCGATTTACGGCGGGAAGACGATCCGAGAGCCGGGAAGGATGGGGTATATCCAAAGGCGCCGCAAAACGCACATTCCGGGGAGATGGTCTTGGAAGCCTTTGCAGTGGCGGGCGCGTGGTGTCGATTGCCGCGTTTTCAAACCGCCCGCCGCAACCCTGTTTTGGAAGATGGAGGAAGAGCAGATGCAGTATGGGGACGGAGTCCGGTTTATGACGCCGGTGGTTTCCATAGTGGGAAAGTCGGGGTCGGGAAAGACCACTCTTTTGGAAGCGCTCATCCCCGCGTTGAACCGAAGAGGATATCGCGTGGGGACCATTAAACACGATGTACATGGATTCGAAATGGATCGTGAAGGGAAGGACAGCTACCGGCACAAAAAAGCGGGGTCCCGGGTCACGGTCATTTCTTCTCCCCGTCAAGTAGGCATGGTGCGGGACGTGGATCAGGAGTTGACCGTGGGTCAACTGGTGAGGCGATACTTTGAAGGAGTGGATGTGATTCTGACGGAGGGATACAAACAAGAGGATTACCCCAAAGTGGAAGTCCATCGGAAGATTCTGGAACGCGGCCTCATCACACGTCCCGAAGAGGGACTGGTTGCCGTGATGTCCGATGAGAAGATGAACCTCACCGTTCCGTGCTTTTCCCTGGAAGATGTCGAGTCGCTTTGTGATTTCCTGGTCCGCAAGTTTCACTTGAACCGGTGAGCGGTTCCGGGTATAGGGCATGAGATGAGCCGTAAGAAGAAATCATCCGACAGCAAAAAGGAACTGAAGCCCGAGCTGCTGGACGCGGTATCGAACAGAGCCCATGATGGGACAATGACCTGTGGAGAGGCTTTCCAGCTTGCCTTGGAGGTGGGGGTGTCTCCTCGCGACGTAGGGTGGGCCCTGGACAGGCAGGGGATCCGCATTGTAATGTGCCAGCTCGGGCTGTTCGGAGGAAAGGGAAAAGGGAAGACGCTTCAACCGGCAGTCCGGGTGTCTTCGGAACTCGGGGACGCTCTCATGGATTCGGGGGTGGACGGGCGCGTTCCTTGTTCGGTGGCGTGGACCTTGGGGTCCCGGTTCAAGGTGCCCAAGGCGGAAGTGGCCTCCGCCTGCGAACTCCTAGGCATCAAGATCGGGCCATGTCAGCTGGGGGCCTTTTGACGGGTTGTGGCCGTAGTTTTTTCCTGGCAGGCCGTTGAAAAACGCGATCTGTGGCGTTGCGCTTCATCCTTCGTCACTGCGGCGTACTGTATGTACGCCTCATTCCTCGGAATTCGCGCGCCTTGCATCTCATCGTTTTTCATCAGCCTGCCCGTAATCCTGTTTGTCGACAGGCTGCCAGGGGAATGGAGGGGGGGTGTGGAGGGTCTCGCTGGGGGAAGGAAAATCCCATTCGGCTCACCGGAGGAAAGGGGTTCCCTTACGGTCCCACGGATCCGACAGTCACAGGCGTCTGAGTTGCCGTAACGGTTGTGAGAAATGCGGCCTTCGGCGTTGTATCTTCATCATTGAGGCGTATTCTTCCTGCGTTTCGTTTCTCAGGACTGGTGTGCCCTGGATTTCATCGGTTTTTCCACTTTAGGGCAGCCTGTCCTCGAACAGGTTGAGGGGATGGAACCTGTCCCGGGAACTGGGAGATTGGAGTGGGCGGCCGGAGAATCAAGATAGCCGGGCAAGCTTGAAACACAATGGGGAAAGGAAGTTTTGATGGCCAAGATACTGATTGTGGACGATGAGGAGCATATTCGTCTTTTGTACTCCGAGGAACTCCTGGAAGAAGGCTACGAGGTGATTACCGCCGAGAGCGGATACAAACTTTTGGAACGCATCGAAGAGGAAAAGCCGGATTTAGTGGTATTGGACATTAAGATGGTCGACTACAACGGACTGGACCTGCTTCAGGATATCCGCAACAAGTACTTTGACCTCCCCGTGGTCTTGTGCACGGCATACGATGCGTTCAAGGAGGATATCAAGAGCGTTTCCGCGGACTTTTATGTCGTTAAATCGTTCGATCTCACCGAGTTGAAGGACAAGATCACCAGGGCCCTGGCCACCCGATCTCCCAAGGCGTGATGGGCGCCTGTTCATTGCGGTGTGTAAAGGAACGCGGCCGCGCCGGTTGCCAGGAACAGGACGTTGGTCAGCCACGCGGCGGGCCAGGGAGGAAGCATACCAGAGTGCCCCAGGGACAGGAAGAGACTGAACAGCACATAATAGACGAAAGCAGCTCCTATGCTGAACCCCACGGCCGCCGCCACCGCAGCGCCGCCTCGTCTTCGGACGGCCAGAGGAAAGCCCAGCATCACTAAAATGACACATACCAGGGGATACGCGGTTTTTGCGTGCAGATCCACCCTGTAGCTTCCCGGATCATAGCCCTCTCTTTGCAGCTTCTCGATGTATTGTTTCAGCTCAGCGCGGGTCATCTCTTCCGGGTTGCGGTATATGTGGCTGAAATCCGAAGGTGTTTCGGTAATGGGGAGGATCAGCAGATCGAACTTCTCCGACCGTATCTCTTTTCCCGGCAGCAGTTCCTGCCGCAAACCCTGGATGAATTGCCACTGCGTCCCCGTCCACCGTGCTTTTTCTGCATCGACGCGTTCCAACAATCCGAAAGGCTCGCCGAATCGGTACATTGTAACACCGTTCAATGTCTTAGTGGTCGGGTCATATAGAGTGATATGATAGATTACGTCCTTGCCTCGATACCAGAATCTCTCGTTTCTGTACAGGGTATTCATGGGGCGTTTCTGAACCTGAATTCTATATATGTGGTTCGTTTCCTTGCTCACTTCAGGTATAACAAGCTCGGTAAGGAAGAACAAGACGAATGAGAAACATATTGAAACCAGGAGGAACGGTAGAAACAGGCGAGACAGGCTTATGCCGCTTGTCCGGAAGATAATTATCTCCCTATTTTTTGCCATAATGCAGACGGTTATCGTGGTGGCCATCAGAAGGGCGGCAGCCAAGAGCTGTTGTATCATAATAGGGATCTTCAGCAGTATGTACTTGGCCATAAGCCAGAGAGACACGCCGGCCTCCAGAAAATTGTCCACTCGCTCAAAGAAGTCCACGACGATGTAGACGGCCACGAAACAGGCCAGAGAAAATACGAACATTTTCAGGAACTCATGTACCAGATATCTGGCGACGGTATTCACAACGGGGTCCTCCTTGAAGTGAAATCTATATCATGAAAGGGGGCACAATCCAATGACGAGCTTCCTCGATTCCACGCCGTGCTGCGGTCGCAATCGGGTTGCTTCATCGCCGTTTGGACGGGATTACTCATGTCGGTCAGGGAAGAACTTGAAGAAATCGAACGATGCGTTTTGTCACGGCACGCAATGCGAAGCGCCTCCACCCGCGGACGTCTCAGGGTGGAGACCGAGTGTGATCTGAGACCCGCATTTCAACATGACCGCGACCGAATCGTTCATTCCAAGTCGTTTCGCAGGCTCAAGCATAAGACCCAAGTGTTTCTTTCCCCCACCGGGGATCATTACCGTACGCGTTTGACCCATACGCTCGAGGTTTCTCAAATAGCGAGAACTGTATCCAAATCTCTGCGCTTAAATGAATCCCTCACGGAGGCCATTGCATTGGGGCATGATCTGGGTCATACCCCTTTCGGGCACGCCGGAGAGGTGGTATTGAACCGCATTTTTCCCGGAGGATTCTCCCATCAAGTCCAGAGTCTTCGGGTGGTGGATGAATTGGAGAAGGATGGACAGGGGCTGAACCTCACCCTGGAGGTCCGGGACGGCATTCTCAAACATTCCAAAGGGAAAGGGCCCATTCTGCCCGAAGACCCCGCGGAGGCCTCCATTACCCTGGAAGGGGGCGTCGTACGAATCGCCGATATCGTGGCCTATATTTGTCATGACTTGGATGATGCCGAACGGGGCGGTGTACTGCAGGCCGACCGGATACCCAGGGAGTGCATCCGAGTGCTGGGAGAGACGAGTTCATGCCGGATCGGCGCCATGGTGAAAGATATCGTTGGGGAAACGCGACGAGCCGACGATGGAACACTGCACATGAGTGCTCCCGTTCTCGAGGCCATGAACAGACTCCGAGACTTTCTGTTCGCTCAGGTGTATACGGTTTCCTGGATCCGGAGCAACTTTGATCGAGCGTCCAAAGTGTTGGCGGAACTCTACGAACATTTCCTGGGCGACGAAGGCTTATTTGAACAGGAAATCGGCGTCCCGAAAACCGGGATTTCGAGGGAACGGATGGTATGTGATTTCATTGCGGGAATGACGGACCGATACGCGCTGAGCTTGTACAAGCGTATCTTTCTTCCGAAGCCATGGGAGAAACTGTAGCTTCTTAGCGGCGAATCGGCCCTGTTCGCTGATCTTGACACCACAACTAGCCTGTGATACGGAATTTTTCGGGAGTTTTGGAACCCTCGAATATCCTCCGAGCCCGGTTCGGGGATCGCGGCGGCGACGGCTGGCCGTTCAGTCCTATCCCGTTGTATCGCCACCCGCCCACGGGCTTGCGAAATCGGCCTTTAGCAGCCCGTTGATCAACGGTATTTCGGGCAGACTGGTGTAAAACGATGAGATGCAAGACAAGATGCGCGAGTCCTGAGGAATGAGGCGTACCAACAGTACGCCGCAATGATGCAGGATGAAGCGTAACACCGCAGATCGCGTTTTTCGACAGCCTGTCGGGCGCCGTGCATAGGAATGCCCCATGGAGAAAGCGGAGCACGAAGAAATCATCGAGCTGACCGACGTGGTGGAAGAAGAGGATACGGGGCCGGAAGATCCGGACGAGACCGACATCGAGCGAGCGTTTCAAGCCGACGGTTTTTTTTCAGAGATGCAAAAGCTGGACGAGCACCCTGAATCCGGGTCTTCCGAACCCAAAAAGGAAGTGCAGGAGGTGTTCCCGGGAAGTTCGGAGTTGCTTGAAGATAAAGACCTGCAGAATTTGGCGGAGATTCTGGCGGATACCCCGCAACCCGATCGTTCCTCTTCCCGGAGTGACCCTGACGGGAAAGAGGGTGAATTCTCCGACTTCCCTGTGAACGGCGATATGGGTTTCGAAGAGGATTCGGAGGAACCCATCGGGGAGGATGAGAAAGAGAATGACGCGTCTACTCAAGACAGAGTGGACTCTCAGGAGCTTGGATCCGCCGGGCCGGCGTCTGGTCCTGTGGAGACCGATCAAGACGAGTTCGATGCACTGGAAGATTTCAAGCTGGATTTATCCCTTCCCGAGGAACCGGGTGACCGGGAAGAATCTCCCGGAACCCCGATGGGGTCCGACAGTCCTCCCGCCGCGCCGGCAATATCTCTGAAGGAATCATCGGCGGGAACTCCCACACATTCCCCGGATCTTGCGGAACTCGACCGCATCCTGGGCCGGGTGGCGCGGGAGGTCTTGGTGGAGGCGGCTGAGAGGATGTTTTCCAGAGTGGCTGAGAAAGTTCTGAAAGAAGAGATCGCCCGGATTCGGGAAGAACTGAAGCGTTTGGTGGAACAGGACTGAGACAGCCTGCTCCATGCTTGTAGGGGATTAGTGCTCGTAATCCCCTTTGTTTTTCCCTTACCAGGCTGGAGAAAAACGCGACCTGCGGTGTTGCGCTTCATCCTTCGTCATTGCGGCGTACTGTATGTATGCCTCGGTCCTCAGGATCCGCGCGCTTTGCGTCTTATCGTTTTAGACCAGCCTGCCCGAAATACCGTTTATCAACAGGCTGTTACGGGACCCGGGCGTACTTCCTATTCCATAATCCAGAAGTGACGGTGAAAGCGATGCAGATCTCAAAATCGTATGAATTCCACGAGGTGGAACAAAAGTGGTATCGGTATTGGGAAGAACAGAATTTGTTTCGCGGCGATGAGACGCAAGCCGAAAAGCCCTATTCCATAGTCATTCCTCCTCCCAATGTCACGGGTTCCCTTCATATGGGGCATGCGCTGAACAACACCCTCCAGGATATCCTGTGCCGCTTTAAACGTCTCAAGGGCCATAATGTCCTGTGGATGCCCGGTACGGATCATGCGGGCATCGCCACGCAGAACGTGGTGGAGAAGGAATTGGCCCGTGAAGGAGTGGATCGCCACCAAATTGGACGGGAGAAATTCGTTGAACGGGTGTGGCAATGGCGTTCAAAGTATGGAAACGTGATTATCAATCAGCTTAAACGACTGGGAGCTTCCTGTGATTGGAGCCGGGAGCGCTTCACAATGGATGAAGGTCTTTCCCATGCGGTACGCACAGTATTTGTATCCTTATACAGGGAGGGATTGATTTATAGAGGTGATTATATCATCAATTGGTGCCCACGATGTCGAACCGCTCTGGCGGATTTGGAGGTGGAACACGTTCAACAGGAGGGACGATTGTATCATATACGATATCCCTTCAAAGGCTCGAACAAAGCGCTCGTTGTCGCCACCACCAGACCGGAAACGATGCTGGGGGACACGGCCGTGGCCGTCAATCCGAATGACCCCCGATTCAAGGACGTGGGTACGGGACCGCTGATTCTCCCCCTGTTGAATCGGGAGCTCCGTTTGATTCATGACGACTACGTGACCATCGAGTTCGGTTCCGGCGCTCTGAAGGTGACCCCGGCACACGATGCCAACGATTTCGAAATCGGTCGCCGGCACGGGCTGGAATCCATTGTGGTTATGGATGAGAGTGGACGGATGAACGACCATGCGGGATCCTATGCCGGGCTCGATCGTTTCGAAGCGCGAAAGCGAGTAGTGGAGGATTTGGAGCGGTTGGGTTACCTGGAGAGAGTCGAGCCGTACGCGCACAACGTGGGACATTGCTATCGTTGCAGGACCATGATCGAGCCCATTTTGTCCAAACAATGGTTCGTGAAGGCCAGACCCCTCGCGGAACCTGCCCTGGACGCGGTCAGGCAGGGCCGAACCCGGATTATTCCCCAGATGTGGGAGAAAACGTATTTCGAATGGATGACGAATATCCGGGACTGGTGTATTTCGCGTCAGATCTGGTGGGGGCATCGGATACCCGCGTGGCATTGCACCCGGTGCTCTGAAGTGACGGTGGACATGCAGACTCCGCCGGCATGTCCCTCCTGCGGAGGTGAGGTAGTTCAGGAGACGGATGTACTGGATACGTGGTTCAGCTCCGCCCTCTGGCCTTTTTCCACCATGGGGTGGCCGGAGAAGACCCGTGAACTCGCCGTGTTTTACCCCACCTCCGTGCTGGTTACCGCGTTTGATATCCTCTTCTTCTGGGTGGCCCGGATGATGATGATGGGGATCCATTTTATGGGGGATGTGCCCTTCAGAGACGTTTACATTCATGCCCTGGTGCGAGACGGGGAAGGGCAGAAGATGAGCAAATCCAAGGGAAACGTCATCGACCCTCTGACCATCATGGACCGCTACGGTACGGATGCCTTCCGATTCACCCTGGCGGCTTTCGCCGCCCAGGGCAGGGATATCCTCATGAGCGAGGATCGGGTGGAAGGATACCGGCATTTTGTGAACAAGATCTGGAATGCCGCCCGTTTTTCCTTGATGAATCTGGAAGGCTTCGATCCGAAACAGCCGGTTCGGGAATCGCAGCGAACGTCGGCGGACCGGTGGATTATGAGCCGTACAGCCCGCATAGCCGCTCAAGTGGACCTTGCTCTGGAGGAGTATCGCTTCAACGACGCAGCCGGAACGCTGTATCAATTCGTGTGGCATGAATTCTGTGACTGGTACCTGGAAGAGGCGAAGCTCGTGCTGTACGAAAAACATTCCTCGGAGTCCAAAGGCGCCACCCAATGGACCCTTTACCGTGTCTTGAAAGCCGTGCTCACCCTGCTTCATCCGTTCATGCCCTTCGTGACGGAGGAACTGTGGGCCATGATGCCCGGCGGCGGGGCCGGCATCATGCTGGCATCGTATCCGGAAGAAGATGGATGGGCGGATGAGGAAGCGGAACAGGAAATGCAGCTGGCCATGGATGTGGTGTGCGCCGTTCGGAACATCCGGGGTGAGATGAACGTTCCTCCGACAAAGACCCTGGATGTACGGATCTTCACGCAGGATGGAAATACCTCGACTATCCTGGAGCGTTTGTCCCCCTATGTTAAGGAACTGGCCAAAGTGGGCGGAGTGGAAATACTCGAAGACGGCGAACGTCCCCATAAGGCGGCGGCGGCTGTCTGCCAGAATGTGGAGGTGTTCATTCTCCTCGAAGGAGTGATCGATTTCGAAGCGGAGCAGAAACGGATCCGAAAGGAATTGGACAAGGTGGCCAAGGAATTGGGTTATGCGCGGAAGAAACTGTCCAATGAAGACTTCCTGAGCCGTGCGCCGGAGCCAGTGGTGGATAAGGAGCGGAGCAAGGCTTCCGATTATGAGGATCGTCTCAGGAAGCTGGAATCCAGTTACGAACGGCTGTTGGCCATGTCGTCCTGAGCGGGGCTCGAGTGGGAATTCCTGCATCGGAGGCTGAGACGCCGGTGCAGGGTTGCTTGCATGTCCCTTGGATCGCCGGTATCGGTTTCAGCTGTCATCGCGGCGTACCGGGTGTACGCCGCATTTATCAGGCTTCACCACGCCAGAGGCGTGGCCCGTATCTCGTTGTTTCGCACCGGCCCGCTCGCAATGCCGTTTATCTACGGGCCGGCAGGCCCCCGCAGGCCTGACGAGCAGCCTCGCTGCTTCCCCCCTGCCAGCCGGTGCACGCACTCATGGAAAAGGGCGCCGCGCTCTTCAAAGTCCCTGAACAGATTGAAACTCGGAGAAGCCGGAGAGAGGAGACAAACCTTTCCGGGCTCGGTGCGGGCATATGCCGTCTGAACCGCCTTTTCCATGGAATCCACCAGGAACATTTCAGGCAAGGGCCCTTCCTGGGGGCGTTCCGCTTCCACGGCGGTTCGAATCTGATGCCCCGTGACCGGAAACAGAATCAAGACCGGAATGCGATGCCGGTGGATGGTGCGGGCCAGGGACCGGAAATCCAGGTTCCGGTTGTATCCGCCCAAAATCAAGCTTCCCACCCGGCCCGGAAACACCTCCAATGCGGCCTCGGTGCTTTCCGGGATGGTGGAGATCGAGTCGTCGTAAAACGAAATTCCTTTGTAGGTGGCCACATGCTCGATTCGGTGGCTCAGGGGCCTGAATTGGCGAACCCCCTTCCGGATGTCTCCGGACGACACGTCCAGTAAAGCAGCCGCCAGAATCGCAGGCAGCACGTTGTTCAAATTGAACCGTCCCGGCAATGGAATCTCGGACAACGACAAGACAGGCACGCATTTTCCCCGCAACATCATGACAATCCGGTCTCCTTCCACTCGAAGCGGCCCGTCGGCGTCACCTTCCAAACAGAAAGGAACGGTCCGGGCCGGTGTGGCCCGGGCGACTTCCCGGAAGAATGGGAAGGACGAGTTGTAAATAAGGAAATCATCCGGGGTGGAGAATCGGGCGATATTCGCTTTGGCCCGGGCATAGGATTCCATGTCCGGATAGTAATCGAGATGTTCCGGGTACAGGTTCAGAAGAATGCCGATGTGAGGACTGGTCCGTACATCGACCAACTGATGGCTGGACAACTCGTAAACCACCAGGGATGAGCGGGTGGTCTGCTCGAGGGTGTCTAGTGCGGGTAGACCGATGTTGCCCAGAAGAAGCATGTGAGGACTGTGGATTTTGAAGATGGAAGCGATGAGCGTCGAACAGGTGCTTTTCCCTTTGGTCCCCGTCACCCCTATGACCGTACCGGGACACAATTTGAGGAAGAGATCCGTTTGGGAAGTGATCTTATGCCGGTGTGTATCGAAGTCGAACTCGCTGCAAGGTACCCCGGGGGATCGGACAATACGATCGAATTCGTCCAGGTTCCGGAGGTATTCGGCGCCCGTTCGAATCCGGCAATGCGGATCGTTTCGGAGAATCTCGAGGGAAGGGTTTTCGGCGTTCCTGTCGGCGACGGTCACCATGGCGGAGGGAAATATCCTGCGGAACAGGGCGTAGGTGCTTCGCCCTTCGCGACCGAATCCGAGAATCAACGGATTGTCACAGCGCAATTCAAGGGCGATTCGCTCAAGGAGATCCATGGTTTCAACAGCTCTTCAAATTCGGATGGGATGTTATGGTCTCTGGAAGTGTACAACCGCTCTGCCGGCGCCAAGGACAGGGAGTACGCAGGGGGCTCCAAGTGTTCCCGCGTTCGGCGCAGGAGGCTCGGAACGGGTTTGCCGTCCTTCAGCAGGGCTGTCAGGAACAGCTTCAGGGCCATGCGGGTTTCACCCTCGGTGCCGATACAGTCGAAAGGCTTGATCCCTTGTGCTCCGACAAGCTGTTGGAGCAACGGCAGGAGTTCTTCCTTGGAAAGCAGATCGGCGCCGAACAGCCCCTGGAGTTGGTCCGCGGGTAGAAAGGGAGACAGGATGGAGTACGTGAAAAGGCATTTGGGGCAGGACCCGCACCAGCGATCCTGTTCCCGGCCCACGTTGCAGCTTCTGAATGCGTGCCAGAAGCGTGGGATTCCACCGAATATCCGGGCGATATGGAGTTCGTTAAACGGCCGCAAAATGCTGAAATAGCGGAAGTTCGCGTCGAGATGTCGATTTACGTAAGACGAAAATTTCCGTTCGAACTCCAGACTTTTGGAATACTGATGATTCACCGGCCTTCCATAATGCAAGGTGTTTGCGAAATCCGCGCTATGCTCGTTGGACAGAATCACGTTTCGGCAACCCAGCAGATGGGCGCACAGAATACCCAGAAAAGCCAAATACGCCGAAAAGGGCGTGTGGCCGTTCAGGTATCCTTTACGGTTCAGCTCCAGCAAAACGGGATCAATGGTCCTGTGCACCGTCATGAAACGCTCCGACGGGATTCCCCCCGCCCTCGCGGTGCGGGTCATGGCTGGAACCGGGTTCAGCATCAACGCCCAAGCCGAGGGTATTCGATCTTTCAGGATCTCCAATGCAACGGCGGAGTCCTTTCCTCCACCGATGGGAATCAAGTCAATCGTCGCCGGCGGTTGGAAAAGGGGGGCAGTATCCGGACTCGATGGCGGGGAGACGTCGAATCGAATCAGATCCCGGTTCGAGGAATCGATTTGATTGACGAAAAAGAACTCTCCCAGCCCTTGAATAAAGAGGTCTTCCCACCATCGAATCTGGTCTTCGGACAGGGAACCGCATTCGATTCGGAGGGTGGGTGGACAGGCGCATTTCCAATAGCTGATGGATTCCACCAGGCCCATGTGGAGCAGCAGATCCGTCAAGCGTTTTTCCGGCAAAGTCAGGAAGCCCGCAGGCGGTTTTAGTAGGCGGAGCATCGGTGCGAAGCGGATGTCCGGCGACAGCTCGAACTCGAATCGAACCGAGATTTCACGGGCGGTTTCATTCAAAACAAATCGCTTGAACACCAGGACGGGATGTCGGTTCCGGAGTTGATGGAATCGGGAAGTCGTGGACATGGGAACTCATTTCTGGTGGTAGGATCGGGAAGTCCGATCCTGCAGGATGATATGATGGAACTCGTCCTTGCCGGCTTGGTCGAACCAATCCCATCCCGTTCGGATACAATCCGGGCAAGCGTTTCTGGGCACGTGCACGGCCAGTGTTTTCCATCCGCGGCTCGATGAGGAACGGATGCACCATGTTCCCGCGCAGTCATGGCATACCCGAATCATCTCCCTTTGTTTGTCCAGGATCATGTCCGTGTCGTAATAGATGTCCAAAGAACGTTCCGCCACCGCTCCGTGTCGATAAGGAGCGTCCGGAACAGCGCGCTTCAGGAACTGGGGCTGTATTTCGCGGACGAGATTTTCGATGTATTGGGTTACGCGAGGCTCTTGGGGTTCATATTCCTTGTCATAAAGCGGTTCCTTGACATTGCTTGTATCGATCCCGGCAAGGGCGAGGATGATTCCGACGTTCACGTAGGGTAGCGCGTTCTCAATGGAATATCCGCCTTCGAGGACGGCTATATGGGGTTTCAGGCGACGGGTCAGGGTCGCGTATCCCTGTGCGGAGAAATTCATGTTGGTGATGGGGTCCTTGTAGTGATTGTCCTGCCCTGCTGAATTGATGATCAACTCGGGCTTGAACCAGTCCAAGGCCGGCATGATCAACTCATCCAGTGCAAACAGGAAACCTTTCTCGCCTGTGAGAGGGGGAAGGGGTATGTTCAGATTCATACCCCAGGCATTGGGCCCTCCCAGTTCGTTCGAGAACCCTGTGCCCGGATATAAGGTCCTTCCATCCTGATGCATGGAAATGAACAGTGTGTCCGGATCGTGCCAATAGATGTCCTCAGTTCCGTCTCCATGGTGGCAGTCCGTGTCCACGACGGCTACTTTCCGTACGCCGAAAGTGTCTCTGATATATTCGATCATAATGGCTTCGATATTCACGTTGCAGAATCCCCGGTTTCCATGTACCAGACGCGTGGCGTGATGTCCTGGAGGCCTTACCAATGCAAAGGCACACTCCACCTCGCGTGTCATGACCGCATCGGCGGCCACCAGGCATCCCCCCGCAGAAATCAAATGGCTTTCGGTGGTCATGCAACTCGCATCGGGAATACAGAAATGAACCCGCTGAATATCTGTGTGAGATGCGGCTTTGGCCCGATATTCCCGGATACCGGGTATGTCGAGAATGCCTTCTTCAAAGACTTGGTCCTGGGTGTACAGCAACCGTTCCTCGCGTTCCGGATGGGAAGGACTGATGGCCCAATCGTAGGCCGGGAAAAAAATGAGGCCCATGGTCCGATCGGCTCGGAGTGTCATCTATTTCTTCCTCCTTGCGCCCAGCGTAGAGATAAACCGGGCGTTACCGCGGCGCGCAGACGAATATTGCGGCCCACCATATTGAAGTCACGGACAATATTGAACATCTGTTCGTCCACAATGGAGGTGCTCATTTCCTCGTGTGCGGCCCCCTCGCGGATCGCCCGTTTCGCCAGGTATTCCAGGGCCATGGTGCGGGCTTGCTCCAAGGAGAACCGTGGGTCGATCCGTTGCTCGACGCCCTCTTCCGGAATAACGGCGACTCCGTACTGCGTATCCGCGTGTAAGGTCAAATCCGTTGTGACTCGCGCGCATGCCGCTCCCACAGCGTTGGCCACCTTGAAGTGCGGGGGGACGAACACCGGAAGGCCGAAGGCTTCTTCCAGATATCGAGCCAGGTACGGGGCCGGCCCACCGATAACGATCACTTCCTCGGGGATCACCTTTCGACCTTCAATGACTTCGGAGATCGTGTATACCGGCCGGCTGTTGATCTCATCCATGAATTGACGAGCCGCGGTTGAAATGGAATCGACCATTTTGCGTAGTATGAGTTCGGCGATGCTCCCAGGATCGCATTCCATTTGTCGGGCCAGTTGCTCCATGGCATCCTTCGCCAGGCGCATATTGCCTATCCGAAGAATTCCCAGGAAGACCAACGCGTCCGTCGGTGTCGGCGCGGGCCCTCTCAGAGCCGCAGGAGGGCCCAGCCGATCCGGACCGACCTCGAGCGTTCCGGACTTGGTTATCCAGACCCTGCTGTCTCCGCCGATACCGATGGAAAGGGTTTGGAGGGAGGGGATGAGCGTTTTATAGGGTCCCAGTTCGACTCCTCGGGGGTTCAGCAGGGGTTTACCGTCCAGGAGAACGCCCATATCCGTCGTAGTGCCGCCGATGTCCAAAATGATGCTGGTTCGATTCCCGCCGTGAAGCGCCATGGCGCCTATGATGCTGGCGGCGGGTCCGGACTGGGCTGTGTGCGCGGGCCGGTCGAACGTTCGATCCATGAGGATGGTGCCGCCCTCGGGTTTCAGGAGATACGCCGGCGCCTTGAGCCCCAGGCGGTCGAGAGTGGCCTTGAGGGAGTGAACGAAGTGCACGTGAATGCCGTTCAAAGCGGCGTTCAGGTAGGTTGTATGAATTCTGCGGGGGAAATTGAGACTTCCGGATACGGTGTGCCCCAACGCCGTGTACCGGAACCGATTCGTGATCCAGGAGGCGACGGTCTGTTCGTGGGCGGGATGCCGGATACTGAACTTTCCCGTCACGCCCGCGTGATCGAGACCCAGGGCTTCCATTTCTCCGGCGACTGATTCCACCTCTCTGCGGTCGGGGGGAACGATCTCTTTTCCCCGATGGTCGACCATTCCCCGGATCACACGATAACAAGGACCCACAGCGAAAGAACGAGGGTCGATGCCGGGCCCGGCCAGAACGATCATGCCCACCCCGTGCAACCGATCCTGAATCACGGCATTGGTGGCGAGGGTGGTGGAAAAGACCATCCGCTCGAGTTCAGAAAGTGGGATCACCTCCAAGGCCCGCGTCAGGGCGGAGGTGAGCGTTTCCAGGAGATTGGACTCGGTTGGAGTCTTGATGGTCCGGGCCACGCCGCCACGCGCCACGAGGGCCGTGTCCGTGTGCGTTCCACCCACATCCAGTCCTAAGATCATAATACCACTCCAGTTTCTGCATGGATGAACGTGCCGTTCGCCCTGTGATGAGCGTTCCGGATGGTCCTGTGAGTTTCCGACGGGGTCTTGATGGGGCAAGCTTCCACCGTGAAAACCGTTGTCCTCAGGTGGAGTCTACGCCGGACGTGTATTTCCGCGGCCATGGCGCGCTGCTTGGCAGGGTTGGATATCTGGAGGCTTTTCAAGCTGCCGTCGTTCTCCCCAGTTCCTGGATGGGAGCCTTCCGTTTCAAGGACCGGTTCCGGGTTCCCCGGCTTCCGCTCGGAAAGCGGCGCTTCCCTTCGGGGCCGAAGCTTTAGGAGGCCTTTCCGGAAACACGGCGGGTACGTCGTGTTTCAGCCTCCGCCGTAGAGATGCTCTTTGCGAACGGTCATCCGTGCGTACCGTATCTCGTCGCTTGATTCAAGCCCGCTCACAAGAGGCAATCGGCAACCCCGTCGGGCAAATGTAGACGAATCGCCCGGGTCTTTCAATCGGTTTTATCCAAAAGGGCCGGGCTTGTTCTATCAGCCTGTTTATAAACACTATTCTGGCCGGGCCGGTCAAAAACGATGAGATACGAGGCGGGCGAATCCTGAAGAATGAGGCGTACATACAGTACGTCGCAATGAAGCCTGTCCGCGTGGGACGCACAGGCGGACAGGATGAGGCCCAACGGCGCAGATCGCGTCTTTCAACGGCAGACTCGGGGACCGGATCGCTCGGCATGGGGAGTCTCCTCCAAACTCGAAACCGCGATTCGGGAATCCTGATCATGCGCCGTCTTTCCAACGTCCTTGCTTAGGCATGTCGAATATGATACACTTTTTGCTTCCGGGCGTCACCGGAGCAGGGCGGCGATCACTCCGGGCAGGCCGTGGAAAAACGATGAGACGCAAGCCGCGCTGCTGGCGTGACGGCAACTTACGTTTTCATCAGCTGGCCTGCAATCCTGTTTATCAGCGGACTGTCATAAGGATTTCGGATCCGGGCCGCCGGAACGATTCCGTCCAGGGGTTCGCATCCTCGGCAGGCTGTGTGCTTCGTTGGACTTGGCGAACAGAAAGCCGCGTAGCCGGCGCCCTGTGAACTTCTACCCCGCCAATAAGTGAACGCAGTATGTTAAGCAGAAGAATCATCCCGTGTCTGGACGTTCGTGAGGGGAAGACCACCAAAGGCATCCGTTTCCGTGACAATGTGGAGATCGGTGACCCGGTTGAAATGGGGCGCTTCTATTACGAACAGGGTGCGGACGAAATCGTTTTTTATGACATCACCGCTTCGGCGGAACGTCGAAACATCATGATCGATGTGGTGAAGCGGGTAGCATCCGAAGTGTTTATCCCTTTCTCGGTGGGGGGTGGTATTCGCTCCCTCCAAGATATGCGTGATGTTCTCCTGGCCGGTGCGGAGAAAGTGAGCGTAAATTCCGCCGCGGTGTTGAATCCGGAGATTATCTCGGAAGGAGCACAGGCGTTCGGTTCCCAATGCATTGTCCTGGGAATGGACGTGAAGAAGGTGGATGCGTCCCCCAGGATCCCTTCCGGATACGAAGTTGTGATCAACGGCGGCCGGACCTATATGGGAACCGATGCTCTGGAGTGGGCGTTGCGCGGCCAAGACATGGGCGCGGGTGAGATCTGTCTGAATTCCATTGATGCCGACGGCACTCGCGCGGGCTATGAGATCGCGTTGACCCGCCTTATTTCCACGCGGGTCTCCATTCCAGTCATAGCCTCGGGGGGAGCCGGCACCGTGGAGCACATTGCAGACGTTCTTCAGGAAGGGAGGGCGGACGCGGCTCTGATTGCTTCCGTCACTCATTACGGCAGTTACACGATTCGACAGATCAAAGAACATTTGCGCGAACGGGGAATTCCCGTCCGCTGGGTTTTGTGAAGGAACCGAGTTGAGCGGCAGACCGAAAGAATACTGCGGGATCTTCGGCATTTACGGGCACGCCGATGCCGGGAAGCTCACTTACTTCGGCCTCTACGCCCTGCAACACAGGGGTCAGGAGAGTGCGGGGATCGTGGTGGGAAACGGCAGTGAGGTGCGGCAACACATAGGAATGGGCCTGGTTTCCGAGGTATTCGACGACAGAAGTCTTGCGGATCTGCCGGGGCATTTGGCCATCGGTCACGTACGGTATTCCACCACGGGGTCCTCCCTGTTCAAGAATGCTCAACCTTTTCTTATCGAACACGGCCGACGGAGTCTTGCCATCGGGCATAATGGGAATTTAGTGAATGCCGCACGGCTTCGCCGTGAGCTGGAGAGCAAAGGTCATATCTTCCAGACGACCATGGACAGCGAAGTGTTTCTGCACCTCATGGTCCCTTTTGATACCGAGGAAGCTCTGGAGGATGCCTTGATTCATTCGTTAGCCCAAGTGGAGGGCGCCTATTCCATCGTGTTGATGACCAAGAAGACCCTGGTGGGCGCCCGGGACCCTCACGGATTTCGCCCTCTATGCCTCGGGAAATTGAACGGCGCCTATGTACTGGCGTCCGAGACCTGCGCTCTGGACCTAGTCGAGGCGGAATACATTCGGGACATTGAACCCGGTGAAATCGTTTTGATCGACGACGACGGTTTACGATCCATCAAACCGTTTCCGGAGGTTCAAGGCGCCCTGTGCATTTTCGAATACATTTATTTTGCCCGCCCGGATAGCGACATTTTCGGTCAAAATGTCTACGAGGTTCGAAAGAGACAGGGAGAACGGCTTGCGGCCGAGTTTCAGATGGACGTGGATTTGATCATGCCGTTCCCGGATTCGGGTAACTACGCGGCTTTGGGTTATGCCCAGAATTCCGGGATTCCCTTCGAAATGGGGGTCATCCGGAACCATTATATCGGGCGGACATTTATTCAGCCTTCCCAGTTCATGCGCGAGTTCGGAGTTCGGGTCAAGTTGAACCCGGTGAAATCGCTTCTCCGGGGGAAACGAGTACTGGTAGTGGAGGATTCCATAATCCGGGGAACCACCACCCGCACCCGTATCAACACGTTGCGCAATGCAGGGGCCAGGGAGGTGCATATGCTGGTAAGCTGTCCTCCCCATCGGTATCCCTGCTACTACGGTATCGATTTCTCCAGCAGGGGGGAACTCATCGCGGCGGGGCATTCCGTGGACGAAATCGGGGCGTACATCGGGCTGGACAGCTTGGGCTATTTGAGTCTGGACGGTCTGATCGGAGCCACGCAAATGAATCGGGAACGGTTTTGCCTGGCCTGTTTCGATGGTAACTACCCCACCGAAGTGTGTGAAGAATTCTCGAAATACTGCCTTGAGGGAATTCAACTGGCTGAACCCTGATCCCACGTTTTTCCTCTTTTCCCTTGCGGGAAACCATACCCCTCCTTTTTCAGAACGGCAGCGATGAACGGGTCGCGATGGGATTCCCCAACGGGTGACCGCGAGTTCCCCAAAGGGCGTCCATGTGTCGCTTCCCCGCTTCTTCCCCGAACGGCGTAACACGCTGTTGAAAAGCACGATCTGTTTTCACGCCAACGCACACGCCTTTGGAGTAACTTCCATCATTATTCATTGCGGCGACCTGTTTGTACGCCGTATTCCTCGGGATTTGCGCGCCTTGCATCTCATCGTTTTGGACCAGGCTGCTCGAAATAGTGTTTATCAACGGGCTGGTAAGGCGTGTCCGGGTCCTTGCCCCTGCGTGCGATTCATTCCCGAAACAGAGGGTCAAAAAGAGCTTGACGCGTTCCAGGGCGGACGGTATAGTTTGTGAAGAGACCGACCGGTTCGTCTTGCATGGGGGATCGACGTGCTTCTCAGTCCGAAAAGCGAAACACATCCAAGAGATTCCGACAAGGGTTCGCGGGGAGTGTCCGGCAAGGGTCCATGGTCGATTTTCACCGACACGCCGGTGATCCAGGAAGCATTCTCGATGCGACAGCTTCTCCGAGTACGGAACCTGCGGTATCCCTTCTTAGATATTGCAGCCCATCCTCCGGGACCCTCTACTTTCTCTGAATTCCCGCCTCACGGTTCATCGCGCTTCACCGGGCCCCCGCAACTCGATTTATCGAGCGGCCGACCGGGTGGGTTTTTTTCCAAAATCGCCGGATGTGTGGTGGGGCTGGAGCCCACCGACCCCGGAATGTGAGGATGATAACCAAGGAACGAATAAGGACAAGGCAGGCTTCTGCATGGTTGTGGTCATGCGCCTCTGTTGAGAGTGCGGTTTACTGCGAACCTATCAGGCTGTTGAAAAATGCGATCTGCTTCGTTGCGCTTCCTCCTTCGTCATTGCGGCGTACTGGTTGTACGCCGCAATGACGAAGGAGGAAGCGCGCCTTGCATCTCATCATTTTTGACCAGCCTGCTCGGAATGCCGTTCTTCAACGGGCTGCTAGGATACGGTTTCCGGCCGATTAGGGATGTAATGGACCACTCCTTGACTGGAAAGATCCGGCCCGTAGTGCGGCCGGCTTATAAGAGACTTAGTAACCTTAAAGGAAAGGGAGAACTAGAATGTCGAAAGGAACGCTGGCCGATGGAAAAGTGGGCGACAAGTTTGATTGTGGATCCAGGATTATTACCGGAACCGAGCTGGACATGTTCTGTACTATCGGTGGGCTGAGGCTGGATCCCTTCTTGATTGCCGATGCCGCAAAATCGATGGGATTCAAGGATCGATTGGTACCCGGACCGTTCCTGTTTACCGTTGTATTCGGACTGGCGGGGGACCTGTTGAAGGGGCACGTGCACGTTGGAACGGATAAGCTTAAAGTCCTTGGTCCTGTGTTTCCGAACGATCGAATCGGGCTGGAAATCGAGATAGTCGATAAGAAGGAAGCCTCAAAAGGGAAGAAAGTCTTTACCACCTGGAGATTTACCATCAAGAATCAGGATGATGTGGTTGTCTTTCAGGGCGATAACACTTGCATGCACCAGGAATCCTGAGGCGGATGCGGATCCCTCTCGCGACAAGACGGAGTCTCCTCTCGGCCATGCTTGTTCCCTCGGGTTTCTACGGCCTGTGGCGGAGACTTTTCCGGCTGGTTGAACCATCGTGATATCCATAGGAATTTCTCGATTGCGGGCGACGCGGATCGCGTCCCACAGGGACCATGGAACGCTCCGGGTGAAGGTGAGTTTGTGTGCGTTCTTCCCGGGTGCGGAGATTGAAGGAAGTCGTACCGTTCCATCCATGATGAATAACGTCCTTTGTGTACGCATCGGAGTGTGCCCGTGCTCCTGAAGGAACGCATTATCCATGAGTCTCTCCGGTTGTTCTCCCTGAAGGGCTTTTCGGGCACCTCCATCGAGGACATACTGCGGCACGCCAATACGAGCAAAGGAGGGTTCTATAATCATTTTAGGAGCAAAGATGATCTGTTCTTGGGCGTCCTGAAGGAAGCCCAACGCGTCTGGCGGGATAGAGTTCTCCAGGGGATGGATCAAGTTAATAGCCCCACCGAGAAGCTCAAGAAACTCCTAATCAACTATGGTAATGAGTATCTCAAAGATCCTACAAATATCCCAGGCGGATGTGTGTTTCTTACTCTATCTGTAGAACTGTGCAACCAGAACCCGGAACATGCAAGCAAGATAAATGCAGGGTTTGTTGCCCTCAAAGGTATGATACAGCGTTTCCTGGGCGATGCAAAGATGCTGGGAGAAATCCGTGAGGAGGTGGACACGGAACAATCTACGGATATCTTGTTTGCGGGTATTTTAGGAACTTCGGTTATTCATGCCGTAAATAAGTCGGAAGTGCTCCTAAATCGATCTATTAACGCAATGGTGGACTATTTGGAGAGCCTTAAGACATGAACCTTCAACGTATTCTTGTATAAACTTTATCTGAGTGGAGGCTTAATATGGAGAAGGAGACGAAGCCAAAAACGAGGAAGTCTGGAAAGACGTTGCAGACGGCCCGGGAGGCGGGCTATTTCGGCAAAAAGATGCTGAAAAAGGGCCTGGAAGCACAGGAGAAGGGTGCTCCCATCGGTTGGTCCATGGTGACTTGGTGGCAGGGGGAACTCGTTGCCAGAGCCATGGACGTCGAACTCGTGTTCCCGGAGAACTACGGCGCCTTCTGTGCGTCCGTGCGTCAGGCCGAACCGCATCTGGAACGGAGCGCCGCTGAGGGGTATCCCGGCACGTTGTGCGGGTATGCGCGGAACTGTATCGGCTATGCGGCCATGATGGCGGACAACAACGGCAAAGTCCCCGAGGGCGCCCCAGGAGGCGGGTTGGCGAAGCCGAAGTTCCTCCTCGGTTCAGGCGCCGCCTGCGATGCGCGCTATAAGTGGTTTCAGGCCTTAGGCCGATATCTGGATGCACCGGTGTGGACATTGGACCTGCCCCAGACCGGAACGAACGAATTCTTCTTGGCTGGAAACAAGGAGCTAAATATCTCATTTATGGTGAGCCACCTCCGAAAGTACGTCGCCTTTTTGGAGGACCTGTTGGGTACGAAGCTCGATTACGACAGGCTGCGTGAAATGGTGGTCCAGACGTTGAAGACGCTGGGGCTGGCGCACCAAGTGGATCTCCTGCGCAGAGCCAAGCCGTCGCCCATGGTGGGCACGGATTTCTGGTCCGTCATGATACCCCATCTCTATCTTCCCGATGATCCCGAAGCGTATGAGTTCTATCAGCGGGTGTACGATGAAGTGAAGCAAAAGGTGGACAACAAGATCGGCGCTATTCCCAACGAAAAGTATCGGATGATGTTTTCGGAACTGCCTCCCTGGCATACGTTGGGCTTTTTCGACGAGATTGCGGAGCGCTTCGGTATCGCTATTGTCATCGAGAGCTGGAATTACCACCCCATCTTACCTATTCCCGAGGAGGAACTCGACGGTGTAACGGATCCCTTGGAACTGATCGCGCGCCTCTCCTATAGGAAATGGAGTGAATACAACCCGGTGGCCGAGAAGTACGGTGTGGGTCCGGGATTCTTTATGGCGGCGTATCTCCAGTATGCCGAAGATTATCAGGCGGACGGTTTGCTGGCGCATCCGCTCATGTCCTGTCGTCCCGCAACCTACACACTGCTGCACACTCGGAATACGCTGGAGGAAAAACTCAACGTTCCGGGCGTGGTCATTGAAGGGGATATCGTGGACTTGCGAGTGTTCAATGAAGAGGAAGCCATTTCCAAGGTGGAGGCATTCGTGGAGACCATGGATCACTTCAGGGATCTTAGAAAAGAAGCGGGAATGGCTTGGTAGGGAAGAAAGGAGAGGATACTCATGAGCGAGGAAAAAAAGAAAACGGGGCTGGCCAGGGCGCACGAACTATACAGTTACCGAAACCGACGGGCTCTCGAGTTGAAATCCGAGGGCAGGAAGATCCTGGGTTATTTCTGCTGCTATCCGCCGTTGGAAATCATGACGGCCTTGGACTTTGTGCCGATACGGATCCTGGGCGACATGGATGAACCCATAACCGTGGCGGACGGGTACCTTCCGACGGTTATGTGTATATTCTATCGGAGCTGCTTCGATGTAGGCATGAAAGGAAAATACGATTATCTGGACGGGTTTGTGGGCTCCCATTCCTGCGACGGCGCCGAACGGACCTCTCATATCTGGAGAAACTACATGAAGACGCCGTGTAACTTCTTCCTGGATATGCCTCACACGTCCTCACCGGAAGCGGTGCGGTTCTTCAAGGACCAGATGAACTACTTCAAGGAAACGTTGGAAGACTTCGCAGGTAAAAAGATCACCCGCGACCGGCTCGAGGAATCCATATCCCTGCATAATAAGCAGCGGCAGCTGGTGCGCGAGTTGTTCAATCTGAGAAAACCCGATCCGCCGTTGGTTACGGGTTCCGAGGTACTGCAGGTGATGATTTCCCTTATGGTGATTCCTGTTGAAGAGGGGATCAATCTTCTGGAGGAGGTACTCCAAGAGGTGAAGAGTCGCCCCAACGTCACGCCCAAGAAGCCGGGCCGACTGTTGATCTGGGGCTCGTTGATCGACCATACGGCCTTCACCGAACTCATAGAAAATTCCGGATTCAATATCGTGGTTGAAGACACGGCCATGGGCGCGCGGCCTTTCTGGCACGATGTGGAATCCACGGAAGATCCCATGCATGGTCTGGCGAGGCACTATCTACAGGAGGTCAAGTGCCCACGGACTTTCGCAAAGTCGGGTCGTGATTACCGGGAAGATCTCGAAAATCGTTTCGGATATCTGAAGGAATTCGCCAAATACTGGAACGTGAACAGCGTATACGCGAACATCATCCGAAACTGTGATATCCATGGATATGAAGTTCCCTCCATTAAGGACTACTTCGAGTCCATGGACCTGCCCGTCCTGGTCATCGAACAGGATTATTCCACAGCGGCTCTGGAGCCGTTGAGGACCCGCTTCCAGGCCTTTGCCGAGACCATCGAGTAACGCGGATCCTCTATGTCGGCCTGCGTCGCATCCACTCCCCGGGAAAACAAGCCGGGGAGCGGGTACGACGCTCATGCGTTTGTTCTCAAGGGAAGGTTTTGTCCCTTTTCAAGAGAAGGATGATCGAATGATCTTAGCGGGTTTAGACATCGGTTCAACCATAACGAAAGTGGTGATCAAGAATCGGAAGGAAATCTGCTCCCAGGTAATCTACCCCACGGATGCGGCGCATCGGAGATTGGCCCATAAGGTCATGGAAGAGGCCCTGTCTCAGGCGGGCTTGTGCTTTGACCAGGTGGATTTCGTTGTCGCTACGGGATACGGGAGAATCAACGTGCCGTTTGCGGACGCGCAGGTGACCGAAATCACCTGTCACATGCGTGGCATACATTGGCTCTTTCCCGATGTTCGCACCATAATCGACATTGGTGGACAGGATACGAAAGGGATCAAGGTCGAGGGTGGAAAACTGGTCAATTTCGTAATGAACGATAAGTGTGCGGCCGGGACGGGGAGGTTTCTCGAAGTGATTTCCGAAGTCCTGGGAGTTCGATTGGAGGATATCGGGGAACTGTCCCTCCGGTCGCAACGACCGGCGGAGATCAGCAGCATCTGTACGGTATTTGCCGAACAGGAAGCCCTTCTGAGGCTGTCCGAAGGTGCATCCGTGGAAGACATTCTCGCCGGGATTCACAAAGCCAATGCCCGCCGAATTCATTCCATGGTGCGAACAATCGGTATCACGCCGGAGGTGGCCATCACGGGCGGAGGAGCCAAGAACGTCGGCCTTTGCCGGGCTCTGGAAGAACGGATCGGTTTTTCCGTGAAGGTTCCTCCGGAACCGTTGATTACGGGTGCTCTGGGCGCGGCGATCCTCGCGGGGGAGAAGGTGCTTCAGATTCCTCTGCATGAACTCAGGGAGAAGCAGGGTAGTCGGCGGCTCGAAGCGGTAAAGTTTTTCGATGAGCATTCCACGAGAGGACACAACGGCTGAGGAAGCGATCTTATGAACACGGCATGCATAGCGGGCTTGGATGTGGGCTCCGCACTGGTCAAGGCGGTCATCCTGCAAGACGGGGAATTGTTATCGTTCAGTATCACGCCCGCGGGAGGCCACTTCGGCCGGGCCGCGGACAAGGTGTTGCAGGAAGCGCTGGAGAAGGCGCAGCGCTCCATGTCGGACGTTGCGGTTATGGGCGCCGGCGGACTGGGGGTTTCTTTCGTTTCGCACCCCTTCACCAAGATCACGGAGATATCCTGCCAGAGCAGAGGCGCCCACCACCTGCTTCCAACGGTACGAACCCTGATTGAGGTGGGCAATCAGACCAGTCGTGTAATCAAAGTGACGAGCAAGGGAAAAGTGGCTGATGCGGTGGCCAGCGACAAGTGCGCTGCAGGCAGTGGGCGCGTGCTTCAGATTATTGCGAAGGTGCTGAAGGTGAATCAACGAGACATGGGGACCCTGTCCCTCAAGTCCGGCCATCCCGCCAAGTTCACCACGGGATGCGCTGTTTTTTTGGAGACGGAGGCCATTTCCCGAGTAGCCGAAGGCACACCCGAGGAAGACATCATAGCCGGCCTTCATCGCGCCTTGGGGTCCCGGATCGCCGGCATGGCTCAGCGGATGCGGATAGAGAAGGATATGGCTGTCACCGGTGGGGGAGCCAAAGACATGGGTCTCGTCAAGACCCTGGAGAAGATACTGAAGGTGGATCTGCTGGTTCCCGACGAGCCGTTGATCACGGGGGCCATTGGAGCCGCCCTGATTGCAGCCGAACGGATGCCTGTGTAATTATCTACTTCGAGTGCGAATGCTTGGCGCGTTCCAACAGAATTCGGTTGTCTACCCTGTGTATGCCGGAGATCCGATAGGTTTCACCGGCCTGCCCGCAATACTGTTTATCAACGGGCTGTTATGAATCGCAAAGCTTGTGACTGCTGAGCGGAGAAATCGTTATGACCAAGTTCATACTATTCGATCCCGAGAAATGTATCGGCTGCAGAACCTGTGCTCTTGCCTGCTCATTTCAGCATGAGCACGAATTCAATCCGTCGCTTTCCAGGATCACCACGTTTTGGTTGGCGGACCTCGGACGATTTGCCACTGTTACGTGTCAGCAGTGCGAGGATCCGCTGTGTGCACAAGCGTGTCCTCGCAATGCGATACAACGAAACCGGGAAACGGGGGCCATGGTTGTGGATGAAGCTCTCTGCATCGGGTGTCGCTCCTGCCTTATCGCTTGTCCGTTCGGGATTCCGGCCATCCACCATGACCGACGCGTGATGGTGAAGTGCAACCTGTGCGGCGGAGATCCCGAGTGTGTTCAGGAGTGCCCCCGTCAGGCGCTGAGTTTCATGGAAGCGGATGAAGCCTCTCACAACAAGCTCAGGATGGCGGCCGACAGGCTCATGCACGTAGTCGAAAGGAGCCGGTAGCCGCAGGCTTCGAACCGTGTGATCGTGGAGGCCGTCCGGTTTCCTGTGCAAGTGGAGTCGTAACGCTTTGAACACCATGCCATCGCAATCGTATCGCTCCACACCTGCAACACGAAGTCCCGATGGACTTCCTTCGGGTCGGTTCACGGTGTGCCGCCTGTCCGGGGCGGAAAGTGCGTCGTGAATCGGGGTGGGCCGTCAAAGGCCGGGCCTTGTTTGAGCGGGGGGAGTAACGGAGCTGTCATGCGGGATGACGCTTCCTTGGAGGAGCTGGGAACTGGTTCTCTTGTATACGCTCCCGAATAGATCCTGAGGAAAGGAACGGATATGTATGGATATGCCGGCATGATTTTGGATGTGGATCTTTCTTCGAGAAGAGTGCGAAGGATTCCGCTGGATGAGAGATTGGCGAGGAAGTATCTAGGGGGTCTCGGAACGAATACAAAGCTCCTTTTCGACAATACCAAGCCAGGCGTGGATCCTCTGGGTCCCGACAACGTCCTTATCTTCGGAGCGGGGCCCTTGGTGGGAACCTTCATGCCTACCGCCAGCAAGACGGACGTTTCGGCCAAATCTCCCATGACCAACCTTTTCGGATGCACCAGCAGCGGATACCGATTCGGTTGCGAGATGAAGTATGCGGGCTATGACCACTTTGTCATTCGAGGGAAATCCGAAACCCCGGTCTATCTTGCCGTTCAGGATGAGAACGTCGAAATTCGGGACGCATCCCATCTTTGGGGAAAAGACGTCTGGAAAACGATCGATATTCTCGAGACGGAGATGCGCAGAAAAGAACTCGAGGTGGCCGCCATCGGACCGGGGGGGGAGAATCTCGTCCGTTTTTCAACCATTCAAAACGGCAAGTACGATGCTTGGGCTCGGACAGGAATGGGTGCGGTCATGGGATCCAAGCGTCTCAAGGCCATTGCCGTTCGCGGAAAGGGAGGAATCAAGCCGGCCAGAAATGATGATTTCAAGGCGATTTGTCGCGAGATGCGCCGCCGCATCATCGGTTCGCCGTTTTTCGAGGCGGTCAGCAAATACGGTTCCATGGCCGCTACCGGACCCTACGGTAAATTCGGCGCCCTTCCGGCCAAGAATTATCAAACCGGAGTCATCGCAGACTGGTTCGAGACACGAGGCTACAAGGTGATCGAGGAATACAGCGACCAGACCATGGCCTGTTCTTCCTGCCCCGTGGCGTGCGCCCACTGGGCGAAGGTGAAGGAAGGTCCCTATGCGGGGCTTTCCATGAAAGGCATCGAAGTTACGATGACTTTTGAAATCGGCGCCAAGCTGTTTGTCAAAACTATGGACGGGATTCTGAAATGCGTGGAAGCCTTTCACAAAACGGGTACGGACGTGGTTTCGGGCGCCGGAACCATTGCCATGCTGATGGAGCTGTATCAGCGGGGCTTGATCCGCGAGGAACAGATCGGGTTTCCTGTAGAATGGGGAGACGTGGAGGCGACCTGCAAGCTGATCGACATGATCGCAAGCCGCCAGGGAATCGGAGATATCCTGGCCGAGGGAGCCCAACGCGCCAATATAGCGCTGACCGGCGATGACGATTATGCGATGACCGTCAAAGGATTGGAGCTCCCCACTTTTGATCCTCGAAGCAGGTGGTCGGTGTGGACCTTCGGGTTCCTGACCAGTACCCGAGGCGGAGACCACCTTCGTACGCGGAATCCTTTGGAGAATCTGCGCTTTTCTTCACTGCCCGATGATTACAGCAAGGAGCCCTTCGGATTTGCCGAAGGTATGCTCAAGAACTTCGATATGCCGGATGAAATGAAGCAACGCATCGTCTCCCCCGACGGGAAAACTACGGATATTGCCTTGATGGAGAAATGGTCCGAGGATTTGATAGCCGTATTCAATTCCGTCGGTATATGCACGCGACCACCGTCACTTCAGTCCCTTGGGCCCAACAGCATCGCTCGAATGCTCTCCGCATGCGTGGGTTGGGATGTGGATGGAGAGGAAGTGCGCAAGGTGGGGGAGCGCATATGGAATTTGCAGAAACTGTATAACCTCAGGGAAGGTGAGCAACGAAAGGACTCCATATTCCCGAAACGTTTCTACCGGGAGAAACTGCCTGAAGGTCCCGCCAAAGGAATGATGCTGGACGAATCCAAGGTGAACGAGGTCCTCAATAACTACTATGAGGCCCGAGGCTGGGATCGAGACCAAGGGGTCCCCACGAAAGCCAAGATTCGTGAGCTGGCTCTTGAGGAGGAGGGGATCGAGTTTGTCGCCTCATAAGTCTTTTGACGCTCAAGAGGCTTATCAGTCTGTCGGAAAACGCGATCTGCTTCGTTGCGCCTCATCCTCCGTCATTGCGACGTACTGAATGTACGCCTCATTCCTCAGGATTCGCGCGCCTTGCATCTCATCGTTTTTCACCAGCCTGCTCGAAATACGGTTTGTCAGCGGGCTGTTATCCGAATGGCAATGATCGGATGTGGGAGTCGTCATGAGCAAGATCATCGTGGTGGACCCGGAACGCTGTACGGGATGTCGCCTGTGTGAAGTCGTGTGTTCTGTGGTGAGGACGGGTGATTTGGATGCCTCCAGGTCCTGTATCCGCATACTGAACTGGGATGAAGCCGGGGTGCACCTTCCAGTCTTGTGTCGGCACTGTGAGGATCCCCTTTGTGCCGCGGTGTGTCCGGTGAACGCCATCCGCAGGGATGCTTCGGGGGCGGTGCTTGTGGACCGGGAACGGTGTGTGGACTGCTTCAGTTGCGTGTCCGCGTGTCCCAACGGAGCATTGCGCGTCGATCCGCTGGAGCATACCGTCCTGCGATGCGATTTGTGCGGAGGCGACCCGTCTTGTGTGCATTACTGCCAAGAGAAGGCTCTTCAACACATGGAAAGCGATGAGTGTCAAGTCGCCCGAAAACGAAGCAGCGCGAGAAATCTCTATGGGAAGTAACGTTATTGCCGTTGTGGGAAACGGAATCGCCGGGGACCAGGCGGCGATCGCGGCCAAGCGGACGAACCCGGACTCACGGGTGGTCATGCTGACTGCAGAACCTTACCCTTTATACAGCGCGTGCGTTCTTGCGGATTACGTGAGCGGCGAGATACCAAGGAGCAGGGTCTTTCTTCGGTCGGAGGGGGATTATGCTCGTGCGGGCATCGAATTACTCCTATCCAGGAACGTGGCGTCCTGGTCCCCGCCGGACCGATTGCTTCATTTTGACGGCCGGGAGCTGTCGTATGATGGGTTAATCCTGGCCACGGGAAGCCGGCCGTTGGTCCCGCCCATCCCCGGAGTGGAAAGGTCCGGGGTATTTGCTCTCAAGAGCTTTGAAGACGCCCAGAGACTGCGCGCGGTTAGGGGGCGGTCCGCCGTTGTGGTGGGCGCCGGTCCCGTCGGCATGGAAGCCGCCATCGCGTTTCGCCGGTTGGGGTGGTCGGTGGCCCTGGTGGAACTTATGGATCGTGTTCTTCCCCGCATGTTGGATATGCCTCTGGCCGGTTCGGTGAGGAAGCAGTTCGAGGCCATGGGCGTCCCGGTCTATCTGGGAGAACGGGTCGAGGAGATAGCGGGCGACGCACGAGTTCGGGCGGTTCATACGGACCGGCGTACGTTGCCCGCGGACGTGGTGGTACTCGTCATTGGAATGCGACCCCGTATCGATCTGGCCCGAGAGGGCGATCTTCTTCTGGGGCCTGCCGGAGGCATTCAAACGGACGCACATATGGCCACAAGCTTTTCAGGTGTTTGGGCATGCGGGGATTGTGCCGAGTCCAGGGACCTCATCTCCGGTGAGAACGGCCTGTATATGTTGTGGAACAACGCCAAGCTCCAAGGCGAAACTGCCGGGGCCAACGCGGCGGGATTTCCGAAATGCTATCCCGGGAGTCTGAATCTTACGACCGTCAAACTCTTTGATCGGGCGGTGGCCTCGGTGGGTGTAAGGGCGGCGGATCTTCCGGAGGGAGAAAGCAAGGTTCTTCATCGGAGGAGCCTGGATGGCGAGTTGTGGCTCGTGTTTAGAGGAAATGGTATCGCAGGAGTCCAAGCCCTGGGAAACCTGGATCGTGTGGGCGGACTAACGACTCTGATGCTCAAAGGCCGCAATATCGCCGAGACTATACGAAGAGGCCCGAAAGCCTCGGAAGGATGGGCCCTTTGGCCCCTGCACGGTCTCGAAAAGGATCTCCTCCGCCTTACGGAAGACCGTTGATGTAAATGGTTTATTCATGCGGTCGCCGGCGGGAAAGATGGTTTCCGCCTCTTGCAGCGAACGCGAACCAGTTTGCCTTTCGATTCAGTACCGATCAGATCTGAATCCGTTCCAGTTCGCGGGACAGGGTGTCGAACACGTAAAAGGTGGCTGAACCTTCCTTTCCCATCACTTCTCCCGGGTTTAGGAGAAGCGAGGAACCCTCGGTTCCAAGATATTCTTGATGGGTATGTCCGAAACAGGCCAGGTCGCAAGGCTCGTCATGAAGCATGCCCATGGCGGCTTCACGGTAGTGGGAAAAACAGATGCGGGCTCCTCCAAGCCGGACCCGGGCGAGGAGTCCGTGGATCGTCACGTTGTGGAACTCCGTAAGAGCCAATTGGCCCAACAGAAACCGATCCCCGTCGTTGTTTCCGAACACCAGGTGAACGGCTCCATTGAACCGGGCAAGTTCCTTCAGCATGAACGGGGCGACCAGATCTCCACAGTGGAGGATACATTCGCTTCCCAGGGAGTTGCACAGATCGACGGCTTTCCTGAGGTTCCAAATGTGATCGTGGCTGTCCGACATGACGGCTATACGCATAGCGTGCTCCGTTATCCGCACCGGACCGGCCGTCGAAAAACGCGATGTGCGGTGCTTCGCTTCAGGCTTGGTCACTGGGGCGTACTGTCTCTATGTTTTGTTCCGCGCGATTCACGTATTGCATTTCATCGTCTTTCAGGAGTCCGCATGCAACCCGGGCTGTAAAGGATGCGGTTCCTTGTATCGAGGGCTTACTGGGTCTGATGCCTCGGTGGTCGGAAGGAGGACGATATGCAACATTTTTCATAGATTGACGCATTCTCATACCCGAATAGACACCTACCTGTCAATTGCGACCATCCCCAAGGGGTCGATTCAAGATCCAAGAATCAGTCTTTGATACAGCAACACCGTTTACAGGAAACCCTGGGACCGGTTTGAAGGAATCTCGGAATCCGGCATAAAAGCGGCGAGAAAAGCGGAGTATATTACCGAATTATTGCATGGCGGAAGGGAAGAAAGCATGGTAATAAGTAGCCGGAACCCAATGATTTGAAACAGAAAGGGGGGATTATGTCCGGAACCCTCGGCCGTCTCAAGAAGAAAAAGGTCAAGCCCCTCGGGCAGGAAGTATACGAGGCTTTAAGGAGTTCCATCCTCCGCGGCGAACTTCAGCCGGACCAACGGCTCATAGAAGAGCAGCTTGCGGCCGAGATGGGTGCGAGTCGGACGCCGGTCCGTGAAGCGATCCAGAAACTGGAGGCGGAGGAACTCGTCACCCGTCAGCCCAAGGGTGGCTTTGTAGTCCGGAGGATGACCAAGAAGGATATCGAAGAGGTGTTCGGTATCCGCGCCGTACTGGAAGGATACGCCGCATTTCTGGCTACCAAGAATCTGAACAAGCCGTCCGAGAAGATGGAAGAGATTTTGGACAAATACGATGAGGCCCTGGAGCGGGGTGATCGAGACGCGATGATCAAGACGGCCGGCCAATTCCATTACAAGCTGTATCGAGCTACCAAGAGCACCCTTCTCCTCCGTTTGATCCATCAGTTGAGGGACTATTTCCATCGGTACAATTTGATCCTTTTAGGGGTGCCGGGCATGGCGGAAGATACTTCCCTGGAACACCGGAAGATGCTTGAGGCCATGAAAGGGGGAAAAGCCGAAGAAGTGGAACGCATGGTAAAGGCTCACATCTTGAAGAACCAGGAAGTACTGCTGAACGAGATGAAAGCCGGCAGGTTGAATGGGTGAGTCCCGCGTTTCGAAGAATGTTGTTATTCCTGGATCCATGGTTTATGCTGTAAATTCGGCTTTTGGGAAGGCCGGTGCAGAGCGGGATTTCCGGCGTACTTCAGATACTCGATGTTGCCCGGGAAACGCGCATCCCGAGTCTCATTGCTTCCCACCCGTCTTCCAACAACTTAGGGTATGGGCGGACTAATTCGGCGGAATATGTCTGGGGGAGGCGCTTCGTGCGTTTTTTCGACGAGTCGGCTCAATACATTGCCGGGGAATCGCTTAGAAAAGACGACGGACGCAAGAGGGGGGCCATCGGCGTGCATTCTGGGGAATCGAAACGACAGTGGATCGGCAGCGTGCTTTTGAGCGTGGTGTTGATCCTGTGCATCCACTTTGTCTGGACCGAATCCTCCCATGCGGAGGGAGACCGTCACGGATTCGGTGTCAATATGGGGTATGGGATTTCTTTCGATACCGAGGACGATATCCGCTTTGTGTCCGTGCTCCCGCATTACCGGTATCGGTGGATCTCCTTGGGCCGGCGGAAATCGGTCGGGCTGGATGTGAGCGTCATCCTGGAAGGGAATGTGACCTTTTACCTGGAACCCAGGAGGGCCGAAGGTCTGGGGGTTACTCCCATGCTTCGGCTCGACCTGACCAATTCCTGTGTGGTTCCTTTTTTGGCCGCGGGGATTGGGCCATACTGGTTTAACCTGGATGTTCCCGAACTCGGGCAACGCTTCAATTTTCTGTCACAGGGAGAATTGGGGATTTTCGTCCCTGTTTCGGCGCGCGTCTCAGCGCAGGCCGGGTACAGGATTCAGCATATATCCAATGCGGGCATGAGCGAACGCAACTCGGGGGTGGACGCGCATTTCATTTTCCTCGGAGCAACTTTTCACTTTTAGCGACCACCGAAGAACGCCATCTCGGCAGTGTTCTTTTCTCTTCGTCACTGCGACGGATTCTATCTCCGCTGCAGGGTGGGTGTGTTCGCCTTCCGTATCGGTGCTTTTCACCGGTGGGCCGGGTTTTTCAAGGAAGGTTTCGTCACGCGGGCCGTTCACAACCTATCGGTTCAAACACGCGAAGAATCCATTCTTTTGCCAACGTCTGATTTCAGAAAGGGATCCTCGGGTTCTCCGGTGTCGAGGAGCCTATCCGCAGTATGGGATCTTTAAACAGGGAGAGTGATATGGAACGCAAAGTGCTCATTGCAGTGGATGAATCCATCAATTCCATGTGGGTGGTGGACTATGCCGTCCGCATTTCTCATCTGGTCAAGGACCTCAAGTATACCCTGATGACCATTCAACCCCCCATTCCTCCCTTCCTGAGTGATGAGGCCGGGCGAGATTCCAAAGCACGCGCCGAACTCCTTAAGATGAGGAAGCGAAACGAGGACGCTGCTGAAAAGCTGCTCGAGAAATACAAGGCCCGAATGATGGACCAGGGAGTGGAAAAGGGGCGCATAGACGTATACTCTCAGCCCAAAAGGCTGGGTGTGGCCCAGGACATCCTTGGAAAGGCGGAAATGGATCTCTACGATGCTCTGCTCATTGGACGGAGGGGTCTGACCCGGACGCAGCAGCTGTTTATCGGTAGCGTTTCCAATGCCGTGGTTACCAATGCCAAGAGTGTTCCGGTCTGGATCATCGACGGTGAGATCTCTTCCATGAAGATTCTGGTAGCCGTGGACGGATCCCAGGCCTCTCTGCGGGCCGTGGACCACTTGTCGCACATGGTCCAGGGGAATCCCGAGGTGGAGATCACCTTCCTGCACGTCTCCCCAAAATTGTTGGACTATTGCACCATCGACTTAAAACAGGAAGACGCGAGCACACTGGAATCGGCCCTCCGGGAAGAAGCCAGCAAGTGCATCGATGATTTCATCGGCAAAGCCAGGTCGCTGCTCAGCGAAGCCGGGATCTCCGAGGATCAGGTGCGGTTCAAGTCCAAGACCACGAAGCTGGCGGTAGCCCGCGCCATAAAGGATGAGGCGGCGCGGGGAGGGTTCGGGACGGTGGTGGTGGGTCGTCGCGGAGAACAGAAGGCGTTCTTTATGGGCAGCGTTTCCAACAAACTGCTCCAGACCATGGGAAAATGCGCCCTGTGGATTACCGTGTGAACTTTGCCGATGCGGATGGGGGGGCGCGCCTGAGAATTAGAGGCGAGGACCTGTCTCCGTCCATGGAACCGGCTCGGGCGCGGACTGCCGCCCACCGGCGGGCGGAAAACGGGGTAAGGATTCAAGGGCGTTCCATTGCATCGTTTTGCATCAACCTGCCCGAAATGTTTTTTATCACGGGCTGTTACGTAGAGTGAGTCCGCCCTGCCTCGAATTTTGAAGAACCGACAGAGGGTAATGGGAACCGGCTCCCGGTTCCCATTACCCTCTGATGTTCAAGCAGGTCATGAAATTGTCCGGGCACGGCATCAAGCGGCAGAGGCCTCGGGGGACAATTTGCGGATATACTCTTCGACGAGGGCTTGCTGGTCCTTCCGACTGATTTTCTTGCGGATTTTTTCTTCGGCCAGAGCGATGGCCATATCCACGAGTTCGTCTTTCAAGTGGTGTCGGGCCTTGCGCAGTTCAAAATCCACATGCGCCTCCGCCTCAGCGATGAGCCGCTGAGCCGTGGCATTGGCTTCTTCCAGAATCCGCTTCTTCTGCATTTCTCCCTGACTTTCGATGACGCGGCACAGCTCTGCGATTTGTTCATCGACTCTGGATACCTCAGCCAAGATCTCCTGATACTCTTGTTCGGCATCCTCTTTCAGACGATTCGCGGTCTTGAACTCCCGGTCGATTTCCTGCGATCGACCCGAGAGAAACTTGCGAAGAGGCTCCTTGCCGAACCTGACGATCACGAATGCGATGATCAAGAAGTTGATGATGCGCCAGGCAAGATCCCATTGGTTGCGGTATTCCCACTGAGCGGGGTCGTCAGCCGCAACAACGCGGCTTACCATCCAGAAGTAACCCGCCAGCGAGATTGCAGCGGTTTTGATCCAATTCATTTCAGCTCCCTGCCCAAGACCTTGCGGGTTACATAAGCGGAAAGGGCCTCGGCCTGCTTCTGGAAACCGGCCCGGATCCTGGCGGTTTCCTCCGCGATATCGGAGCGAATCTGTTGGACGATCCGGATTTCATCCTGGAGAGAACGGGCAACGATGGTATCCGCTTCCGCGCTGGCTAGGCTCCTGATTTCTTCCCGCTTCAGGTTGGCCGCAGTCTTGGCCTCCTCCAATCGCTCGTTGTAATCGACGAGCTTGTCTTCACCTTGTTTGGTCAAATCCATGGCTTCTTGTCGTACCCGCATGATCTCATCCTGCCGATGCTTCAAGGTCTGCAGGATCGGCTTGAACAAGAGTCGGTCCAGGATGACCATGAGTATCAAGAAGTTGACGATCTGAACCACCAATGTGGCATTGATGCTGATCACTGCATTTACTCCCGGTCGGTAAATGACGAGATTACACTATACGACAAAAATCAACAACAGGGCCACGACCAGTGAATAAATACCCGTTGATTCGGAGACGGCCTGCCCGACCAGCATGGTCCGGGTAAGCAAACCGGCTTCCTGAGGGTTCTTACCGATGGCCTCGCAAGCCTTTCCAGCGACAAATCCTTCGCCCACACCAGGGCCGATGGCGCCGAGCCCCATGGCAATACCCGCACCTACAAAGGCCGCTGCGCGGACAATGTCCACACCTTCAATTCCTGATGCCATTGTGTCATCCTCCGTAATAGGGACGTATTATATTAGGCACAATTCCGACAGGCCTTACCAGGCTGTTGACAAACGCGATCTACTGTCATGCTGAAGGCGTGACTCGAATCTCAGCGTCTTGCTCCGGCCTGCCCGTAATACAGTCTACGGGCGGTTAAAAGTAAGATCCCGTCCTTTCTTGTGCGCCATACCGCTCTTACCACAGGCTGTATATCAACAAGCTATTACACCACAAAGATCAAAACCAGAGCAACCACCATGGCGTAAATGGCAGTGGATTGCGCCACGGCCTGCCCGACCAGCATGGTTCGCGTGAGGACTCCGGCCGCCTCGGAGTTGCGGCTGATCCATGCCACGGCGCCCTGAGCCGTGATGCCGTTTCCAATGCCGGGCCCAATTCCTCCGAATCCCATACACACACCCGCCGATAGCAGGGCGAAAGGAACCGCCCAGGTGGTGGATGCCGGAAAGGTCTTGAACATCAAGA
>ENA-OSEO01000518-OSEO01000518.1-sediment-metagenome-genome-assembly--contig:-NODE-518-length-96442-cov-11.033290_pt1 | contig 96442 bp, 75 predicted proteins | sample MGYA00237883_ERZ534232 | MGnify/ENA metagenome assembly ERZ534232
GAGCGCGCCCCCATGTGCGGCAACTGCGTGGACCAGAACCAGGGCCGCATCAACTACCACATGATCATCCGCGGCCCCGGCTCGGACCGCAACTCCATCACACGCAAAATGCCCGACCTGCGCTTCGAAAACTTCCAGGCCGCCGTCAACGTCAACCCGGCCCTGCGCGGCTATAAGGCCGACCACCTGCGCATCGGCGAGCAGATCAAAGTCGTGCTCGTCAACCGCGCCACCGGCTACATCGGCACCGGCATCGGCGTCTTCGGCAGCCCGGCCGTCGGCATCTACGACACCGAAACCGGCGAGCCCGTCACCACCAACGCCGAAGTCCAGGACAGCTCGGTGATCCAGATCGCCGTGCCGCCCATCTATATGATGCCGCCCAATCTTAAGATCACCGCCCAGCGCGTTTTCGAGACCCAATCCGGCCTCTCCTCCGGCCGGCAGAACATCAACACCATCGGCTTTGAAGGCGCCGGCCTGACCAGCGACCAGTATATCCGGGTCACCACCGAGTGGTACGACCACAACGACACGCCGCTGCCGGCCGAGCTGCCCGGCTATACGGGCCGGCTGGCCAAGGTGGTCGGCCAAAACCATTTGGCGGCCGTGGGCGGCCAGATGGCCAACTTTGAAATTCTTCCGGGCCGCCACACCCAGATGGTCATGCTGCCCCAGGAAGGGGTGGACGACGCCCACTTTTACATCCACGTCAATGGCGAGCCGCTCGAAGGCAACCCCAGTTTTGCCGAAATCGGCGCCGCCCCGGCCGGCCCGCTAAAATACCGGCCGGCTCACTACGTGCCCTTCCAGGTGCCCATCTTCGACGAGCTGTCCACTTTGTCCGTGGCCCAAGCCCAGGCGACCGCCTTGAAGGATAACTACCAGGGGGGCGCCGCCCTGCCGGTGCTCGAAAATATCGAGAAAGTCTACCAGTGGCCCTACCGGCCGGAAATGCAGTTCTCGCTCTTTGAGCTCACCATCGACAACCTGGAGATGGTCACCGGCATCGACGGCGCCACGGGCCAGACCAACACCAACGTCTCCTTTAATTACGACCTGATCCAGAACCCTTCGTACAATCCCCTGGACCCCCTGGGGCCGGGACATGATCTGGTCTTCGGCCTGGGCTATGCGGAGATCGCGGCGCTGTTAGGAGAAAACCAGCAGGGTCAATTTGCTTCCATCGACGAACTGCTGGTCATGACCCCGGTCCAGCAGTACGCCTACGTCTCGGACATGCTCAACGACTTGCGCCCGGAAGATTTTTTAGGATTGCAGCTCTACCAGAACAGCGATGCCGGCAACCAGTTGGCCGAAATCTACGGCCTGCCCCTGCTCAGCGCCCAGGCCCAGCGGTTCCGCCTGCTGCGCCAATACTACATCGGCCAGTTCGACAGCAGCGTTCCCGGCGGCATCGGCGCCGGCTACACCGATGATTTTAAGGAGTTCGAGTTCCAGGTGTTTGCCGCCGCCGAGGTGAGCGTCAACCTGCTGGCCCCCGACGGCACCCCGCGCGCGGAGCTGATCAAAGGCGCCCGCCTTGCGGCCGGCCCGGCCGTCTTTTTGGTGGATTATGCTTCCGTATTGGCGGCCGGCTTTGACAACGGCGAGCACAAGTCCTTTATCGTCGAGTTGATCGCTAGGGCCGCCGACGGTTCGCGCACCCAAAAAATTCACTCCTCCGGCGTGCTGGAAGAGCGCAGCGAAGGCAAGATGCTCGGCCAGATCATGGTGCACGACGTCTTGATCCAGGACGGCTCGCTCAACCTGTCGCGCACCGACTTCACGCTGCCGGGCCGCGGCCCGGAACTCGCCTTTTCGCGCAGCTACAACAACCAGCCGGTGGCCAGAGGCTTCCAGCCCCTGGGGCCCGGCTGGTCGCACAGCTTCGAGCACAGCTTGCAGGTGCACAGCAGCGCGGACTACAACACCAGTGCCATGCCCGCCTGGGCAACGGCGCTCAAAGGCCGTTTCTTCCGCCCCAGCGAAATCCCGCCGCCCAACGACCAGTGGACCGCCGTGACCGTCAACGGCACCCTGTTTAAAAAGTATAACGGCGCCTGGTATCCCGAGCGCGGCCGCCACGGCACCCTGATCGAAGGGGCCGCCGAATTTACCTACATCGCCAAGGACGGCACGCGCTATTACTACAACAACCCCCAGCGCATCAAAAAGGTAGAAAAGACCGATCCTGCCGCCACCACCATGCACGTGGGCGACAGCCTGGTGACGCGCATCGGCCTTGACCCCAAACTGCTGCTGATCCCCAACACACAGCCGCCCACCGAGAAGACCACTTTGGAGATGCCCGGCCCCAGCCCCATCAAGCGCATCGCGGACCGCAACGGCAACGTCATGACCTTCGGCTATGACCTGTCTGACCGCCTGACCACGGTCACCGACGCCGTGGGCCGGCCGTTGCAGTTCAGCTACCAACTCTTCGGCGGTCGGGACGAGCGCTTGACCCAGGTGAGCGGCCCCGACGGTATCCAGGTCACCTTCGCCTACGACGCCAACGCCATGCTCCAGTCGGCCACCCGCGCCACCCGCACCGAAACCTACACCTATGCCCGGGAGACTGAAGCTTACCTCGGCTCGGGCTACAACCTGACCGCCGCCACCGACGCCAACGGCCATACCACAGCGTATAATTACTACCAGGAAGGCGAACTGCACAGCTCCGTGTCGGCCTTCGTCAAGGCCCTGCACGCCTACGACGTGGTCAAAAACGTCACCTACCCGGGCACGCTCCCGGCGGCCCAGTTCGCTTACAATGCCACAACCGACAACGTGCGCACCGTCACCGATATGCGCGGCAATCCCACGGTCTACTACCTCAACTATGTGGGCAACCCCCTGCGCATCGTCGAGCCCCTGGGCAAAGAGACCCGCATGACCTGGTCCATCGACAGCGGCAACGACAACCTGATGACCTCCAAGAGCGACCCGCGCGACCCGAGCTGGGTGACCCATTACCAGCACGACGGCAAGGGCAACATCACCGTTGAAACCGATCCCTACGGCCATACGACCACCACCACCTGGGACCTGGCCTTCAGCCAGCCGCTGACGCGCACCGACCGCAACGGCGTACAGCAGAGCTGGGATTACGACAGCCACGGCAACCTGCTCACCTTCACCGACGGCGACGGCAAAGAGCACGCCTACACCTATTACGCCACCGGCGAACGGCAGACCAGCAAAACGCCCAAGGGTCACACCACCCAATATACCTATGACGACTACGGCAATCCGGAGACCGCCACCGGCCCGGAAGGCAGCGAAACGAAATTCAACTACGATGTGCGCGGCCGCAAGACTATCGAGATCGACCCCCGCAACAATCCCACCGCCTATGCTTACGATGCCCTGGATCAGTTGACCCAGGTCACGCATCCGCAGATGACGGCCTACGCCCTGCCGGCCGGCTCTTCCCGAACCGAAACCAAGAGCTACGACGCTGTCGGCAACCTTCTGACCCAGATCGACCGCCTGGGTTTGATCCAGACCTTCACCTACACGCCGCGCAACCAGGTCGAAACCATCACGCGCAACATCGGCGGCCAAAAAAGCTTTGGCTACGACCCCAACGGCAACCTCACCAGCGAGAGCGACTGGAAGGGCGTGCCTACCAGCCACAGCTACGATGCCTTGAACCGCCGCACCGTCACCGAGAACCGCCTGCACCACCCCATGCGTATGGGCTACGATCCGGCCGGCAACCTCACTTCCCAGATCGACTTCGAGGGCCGTGAAACCACCTTTGTCTACGACCGGCTCAACCGCCAGACCGAGATCCACCTGCCCGAGTTGGACGGCCAGAATGTGGTCGTCACCAAAACCTACTATGACGAAGCCGACCCGGCGACCAACCTGCGCACCGAAACCGACCCCGAAGGCCACGCCACCACCTATACCTACAACGGCCGCTACCAGCGCACCCAGCGCACCAACGCCCTGAGCCGCGACTACACCTGGGCCTATGACGACAACGGCAACCTTGAAAGCGAAACCGACGAAGAGACCAACACCACCAGCTATACCTACGACCGCCAGGACCGCCGCACCGAGATCCACCGCGCCGGCATCCGCACGGCCCTGATGGCCTATGACGCCGCCGGCAACGTCACGGCCGTCACCGATGCGCGTAACAACCCCACGGCCACGGCCTATGATCAGTGGAACCGTGCCTACAAGGTGACCCTGCCCGGCGACATCGTCACCACCACGCGGCTGGACGGCGCCGGCAACAAGGTCTTTGAGCGCGACGCCAACGGCCATGAACGCTCCTGGGAGTACTACCCCCACGGCCTGCTCAAGTCCTTCAAGGATGCCGAGAACCACACCACCGGCTACACCTACGACGTCAACGGCAACCGCGAAACCACCACCTTCGCCAATGGCGCCATCATCCGCGCCACCTACGATGCCGAAGACCGCGAGCTGACCGTCACCGAAGCCTACGGTACCGATCAGGCCCGCACGCGGGAAGTGCTCGAACGCGACAAGAACGGCAACCCCTTGCGCGTGAGCGATTTTAACGGCAACCCGACCCGCTTTACTTACAACGGCCTGAACCTGGTCGAACGCACCTACGATGCCGCCGATAACTACTCCGAAAAGAAGTACTTCCGCACCGGCAAGCCGCGCACCGAGCGCAACCGCCGGGGCCATACCACCAGTTACGCGTACGATGTTCTCAACCGCCTGACCAAGCTCACCGATCCGTTGAACCAGATCGTGGACACGACCTACGACCACGTGGGCAACGTCAAAACGGTCACCGACAAGCGCCGCATCTTAACCGAAAACTTCTACGACGCCTTCTACCGCCTGATCCGCGTCGAACGGGCCGGCACGCGCCTGGTCAGCAACGAATACGATGCGGTCGGCAACCTGACTGCCGTCGTCGATGCCGAGAACCACCGCACCGAGCACCGCTACAACGCGCGCAACCTCAAGGATCTGACCACCTTTGATGACGACAGCACCAATCGCTTTGCTTACGACAACGTCGGCAACCTGCTGAGCAGGACCGACGAACTCAACCAGCCGACCAGCTACACCTACGACAAGGAAAACCGCCAGAAGACGGTCCGCTTTGCCAACGAGACCACCGAAACCGTCTACGATCCCATGGGCAACAAAACCGCCGAGATCAAGCCCGAGGGCAACCGGCGCACCTTTGCCTACAACCGGCTCAACCAGTTGACCCGCGTCACGGATGACCCCGACGGCGAAAATCTATCCACGCGCTTCGAATACGACGGAAACTCCAACCTGCGCCACCAGTACGATGCGCGCAACAACCACGTGGAGTACACCTACGACAGCCTGAACCACAAAACGGCCCACATCCAGCACAAAACCACGGGCAACCTGACGGTCGGCTACACCCAATATGACGCCGAAGGCAATCTGACCCGCATGACCGACGCCATGGGCCGGCAGTTTACCTTTACCCACGACGAACTGCACCGCGAAACCAACCGCACGGCCCCGGACATCGACAGCCCCTTTAACCAGACCACCCAGGTGGCCACCGCCTACGACGCCAACAACAACGTCACCACCGTCACCGAGACCAAGACCCGGGAAGACAACAGCACCTTTAGCGACGTCACGATCAACACCTACGATAACTTCGACCGCCTGGATACCACCACCCAGCGCGGCCTTTTGACCGACTACGGCTACGATGCCAACGGCAACCGCACATCGGTCACCACCCCGGCCGGCACCACGGTCTACACCTTCGATAGCCGCAACCGTCTGGCCACCGCCACGGCCAACGGCGTCACCACCTACACCTATTATGCCGACGGCAAGAAAGACACGGTCACATATCCCAACGGCACCATCGCCGATTACGATTACAACGCCGCCAACCGCATCCAAAGCATCAGCCACACCCGCACGGCCGACAGCAGCGTAATCTCGGCCTACAGCTACACCTACGATGCCAACGGCAACCGCACCCAACAGATCGAAACCCAGAACGGCCTCGACGAAACCACCGACTACACCTACGATACCCTGGACCGGCTGATCTCCTTTACCGTCACCGGCGCAAACACAACGACCACGGCCTACACCTACGAGGCCTACAACCGCAAAACCGAAACCGTCACCGAAGACGGCGCCGTCACCAAGCAACGCAGCCACACCTACGACCAGACCGACTGGCTCACCCAAATCGACGACACCACCAACCCATCGGCGCCCTACACAATCGCCTATACCTATGATAACAATGGCAACACGCGCACCAAGCAAAACGGATCTTTGACAAATCAGGACGAGACCTTTGCCTACGACGCCCTCAACCGCCTGGTGGAGACCAAGCGAGGACCGCCCGCGACCCAGACCGTGCTCGGCCGCTACGACTACAACGCCGAAGGCCTGCGCGTGCGCCACCGTCTCTCCGAACGCGGCGACGTCGATTACTATTACGACGACAACGCCGTCATCGAAGAGCACAACGCCGCCGACAACAGCCTGCTGGCCCATTACCGCTACGCCGACCGCCTGATCAGCCTCGACACCGGCAGCACCAAGCAGTACTACCACCACGACGCCCTGGGCAGCACCGTCAACCTCACCACCGCCTCCGCCGCCCTCCAGGTCGCCTACAAGCTCGACCCCTGGGGGCATATCCGCGACCAGCAAGGCGAAAGCGTCAACCGCCAGATCTTCACCGGCCAGGAGCATGACCTTAACTCCGGGCTGATTTACTTTGGGGCGAGATATTATGATCCGGATACTGCCAGGTTCATTACTCAAGATCCTTATCTTGGAGAAAGCAGTACTCCACCGAGCCTACATCGTTATCTCTATGCATATAGTAATCCGACGGCTTATATCGATATACATGGGTATTTATCAGGTAGCCCTCTTGACTATATTGTTTATCAAATAGTCACAAAAACGCCAAATCCCTATGCGGTTGCAATTGGAATTGGCGCACCGGTAGGGTTGTATCTTGCAAAGAAATATCCATTATTCCCCGGACCGGAAATGGTTCCATATCAACAGCCGGATTCTCTTAAGGTTACTAATTATGTTCAAACCCATGAGGGTATAATATTTACAACAGAAGGCGCATATACTTCACAAGGGAAAAAGCTTTCTCCTGGCGATGTTGCTGATTGGATGGACAGGCAGCAGAAAGAGGCATTGAAAACAGGTGTTGATCCTTCTGATCGGGCAATAACTGCTGAATCATGGGGGGCTTATAATAAAGCACCAAAGGTCGCTGGCAAAAGGAAATATGAAAGGATCACCGTCGAGCCAAAGGATGGTGATGAAGCAGAGAAGGCGCAAATCGACGAAGGTGGGGGGCCCACAGACGTAGGAGACGGATGTGAAAATATGGCGCTCTCAGAAGCCGAGATCAGAAAAGCACGTCAGCAAGGAGTCTATAATGCTAAAAAGGCAGAGCGAGAACTTCTTGAATCTGGGCATCAAGGTACGGCAGATGGTGGTTGGACTTTTGAAGAAAGAAAAGCCATTGTTGAATCTGGGCAATATCCAGATGATGTGCGTTGGCACCATATAAATGCTGTAAAAGGTGCGCCGGAATTGGCTGATGATCCAAACAATATTGTTCCTTCGCGAGGTGGAACGAAAGGTCATGTTGAGAAATATCACCCACAAGGTACTCAACAAGGATCGTCAGGTGAATTGTTTGATAGGGATAAACTAAAGGATGATCATTTGTTTGGAGGGAATTAATTGATGCCTTTGATTGAGTGGATACAAGAGAATAGGCCTGGAAGAATAAAAGATGAAAATGATAGGTTTGAAATAATACATAGTAGCAGAGATCATTCCACCTTATGGAAGAGACTTAAAACCACCGCCCTGCCAAAGAATTTAAATCTGTTGGCCGATCTATATGCAGAATTTGATGGAATTGATCTTTTTTCAAGTACGTTTAAGATAGCTTCAATTAAAGAAGCTAAATCAAGAGGTGGGGTGAATTATATATCAACATTAGATGATTACCAAAAGGAAATAGAAGTTTTTAGGCCTAAATTCAAAGAAAAATGTATTACTTTTATGATGCAACAAGGCATAGGGATTTACTCCATTGGAATCAAGAGTGGAATAATCTATGAGTTCGATATTGAATTTAATAAAATTAGTGGGGAGTTTAATAGTATCTACGAAATTTTTACTGATTGGATTAAAGCTATAGAAGAGTAAGCGGTGTATGGTTTAAAAAATTCATCCAGACCTAACAGGCCGAGAAAGTAATAAAGAGGCGGGAAAGAGTAGCAGAGTGGCAGAGTAAGGAAAGGGGACGCCCTTAACTTATAAACTTGACATCCAATTGGATGCGGGCCTCCCGATCCCGGTGCGCAGGGGAACCCAATCAGATGGAACACCACTTTTTAAGCGGCTACCGAAAGCTTTTTGGCACGTTCTTCGACGGCGCGAATAATCTCTTGGATAGAATCTACTTGCGGTTCGTCGAAAAAAACTTCACCGCATTGCCGACACACCCAGGCCGGAACGGCATCCAGTGTTAAATGATACTGGTGGCGGTCGATATGAAACGGTGCCGATCCCTTTTTCATTTGCCCTTGGCAAAGCATGCACTTCATGGCGTTTTCCTTTTTCGATAACCGCTTTCCCATTCCTGATCGTTGGGAATATAGGCGGTAATGATTGCTAAATATTCTTCTTTTGGCGCACAAACAACGTGCAGGGGCCGTTTGTCCGCAATGCCCAGTATCAGGCAGCTATGCCCTGATGATCTCGTCCATCTACGCCGGAGGCCTTTCACGTTATCGAATAAGGTACATAAAACAGAGTTTTGTCATCGTGGATAAGCTATCACGGCTGGAGGGTCAAATGCAAAATCAACCTATCTCGGCACCCCCACCGGTAGCCTGGGGAAGGGAGCGTGATGCGGCAGGCTTACCGCCGGTTTATCGCAATGGCACCTTTGCTTATTTCGCCTTCAAAAAATCCTCAGGTTGAATGCCCGCCTGTTTGAGAATGGCCCGCAAGGTGCCCTCAGGCATATTGCCGGGATGGTTAGGGATGGTAGTATAGCGGTCGGTTTGCTCGTTGTACCAGATCTCATGACTTCCCGCTGCTTGGCGATCAAAGACAAAGCCAAACGCCCGGAGGCGTTTTGCGATCTGGCGATAATTAAATCCCGATAATCGTCCCATGTCAGGCGTTGACAATCAAAGGATAGTCAAATGAATCAGATATCGTGGATAGATTGGGGCCGCCAGAGCGCTGCGTTCGTGCTTCTATCAATTTGCGAGCTACATCGCGAGCAATCTCAAGCGTCTCGGTAGCCGTTCGCCCCTGGGCCACCAGGCCTTGCACATCATCCGAAGTAGCGAGATATGTGCCTCCGGGAAGCTTTTTGATGTGTATATTGATGATTCTTTCCATATGTCGACACCTTGTAATTTTATTAGAAGTCTTTTTTTAGCAATGGTTTTAATGAAATGCAAGGTTACTTTATGATATGCACCCACGCATACCAATCGATGATATCATCTGCGGGCACGAGTATCGATCGTTCAGAGCCGCCCATTCTCTGTCGCCGAATGAATAATTTTTGATCAATACCTCAGCGTGATATAGTAAGTTCCGTGCCCGAACGGTGCGGCTCAAACACCGCTTGAATTTTGCCGAGGACGCTTTGAAATACCCTGCTATGGTCGTGCTGAAAAAATTGCCGTTATTCTTGACGGTGGCCCTGCTGATCACCCTCGTGTGTCTGGGGGCTTACAGCTGGTTTCTGTCCTACAAGGTGACCGAACGCTTTTCAGCGCGGCGATGGCGTATGCCTTCCAAAGTCTATTCGGACACGATGGTGCTCTATACAGGGCAGCGGCTCGATGTGGATGATCTATTCAAAAAATTGATGCGGATTGGATATAGGGAACGCAACACGGCACCTGTCAGACCGGGAGAGTTCCAGATCAATCCCAATAGCCTGAACGTCTTTCTGCATGATTTAGAGACGCCCTGGGAAAAAAGAGCCGGCTTTCTGGCTTCTGTCCGATTTTCGGAAGACCAGATTTTATCCATGACGCGGCAAAATGACGGCGAAGCGCTGCCGATCCTCGAAATCGATCCTGAGGAGATCACCCTGTTTTTCGGTCCTGAACGCGAACGCCGCCTGCTGGTGTCCGTGGAACAGGTGCCGGAACATTTCATCCAGGCGCTTTTAGCCGCTGAAGATTCGCGTTTCTACCAGCATTGGGGCGTTGACCCGCGGGGCATCTTGCGGGCGATGGTAACCAACATTCGCCATGGCCGCATCCGGCAGGGCGCCTCGACCATCACCCAGCAACTGGCCAAGAACTATTTCCTGACCGCCGACAGAAGCTGGGGCCGCAAATTTCAAGAATTGTTGTTGGCCTTTATCATCGAGTCGAAATACACCAAAGACGAAATCCTTGAAATCTACTTAAATGAAATCTACCTCGGCCAAAAGGGGTCCGTATCGATCAACGGCATCGGGGAAGCCGCCAAATTTTATTTCGGAAAGCCCGTTCAAGATCTTTCCTTGTCCGAAGCAGCCGTGATCGCCGGTCTGATCAAAGCCCCCAACGCCTATTCGCCCTATGTGGATAAAAAAGCCTGCAAGGCACGCCGGAACATGGTTCTGGCCGCCATGGTGCAAAAGGGCTGGTTAACCCATGAAAGCTATGTGGCGGAGCAGAGAGTCGAAATCGAACCGGCCGGATACAGCTATCACGGTAAAATCGCACCTTACTTCGTGGATTATCTGAGCCAGCAACTATCGGACCTTTACAAACCCGAAGACCTGATGACCTTGGGGCTGTCCATTTACACAACTTTGGATTTGCAGGTTCAATTGGCCGCCGAGAAGGCGCTGCAGAACGGCTTGAAACATCTCGAAAACAAGCTTCCCGCCCTGAAACGAGCCGAACCCAACGCGATGCTGCAAGGCGCGGTGGTGGTCTTGCAGCCCAAGACCGGCCACATCCTTGCCATGGTCGGCGGTCGAAACTATGGCGACAGCCAATTCAACCGCATCACGCAGGCGCGGCGTCAACCGGGGAGCGCCTTCAAACCCTTCGTTTTTTTAAAGGGGCTGGATAAGTTCACGCCGGTCAGCATGCTTTCGAACCAACCCAGGGTTTATCAGGTCGATGGCAAAGAATGGCGGCCGAAGAATTTCCAAAAGAGTTCAAAAGAGCGGGTCACCTTCCGCAGCGCCCTCGAAAACTCCTACAATCTGGCCACCATCGATCTGGCGGTCCAAGTCGGTTTGGAACGTATCGTTGAGACCGGAAAGGACTTCGGGTTTTCGACCCAATTAAAGCCATACCCATCCTTGGCATTGGGCGCTTTCGAAGTCATTCCTCTGGAGCTTGCACGCGCCTATTGCGTCTTTGGCGCCGAAGGCATTTTGGCGCATCCTCTGGCCCTCAAAGCGGTGGCCAATGAAAGCGGTGCAATGCTCGAACAACGTCATCTGGTCATCGAGCGCAAGATCTCACCGCAAAAAGCTTTCATGATGAACGCCTTACTACAGGGGGTAGTGGCGCGCGGCACCGCCCGGTCGCTCACCACAAGCGGCATTGATTGGCCTGTGGCGGGTAAAACCGGAACCACCAATGGGGATCGGGACGCATGGTTTGTCGGGTACACGCCGGACATACTCGCACTGGTGTGGGTTGGTTTCGACAACGGAGATCCCATTCACGCCACCGGATCGACCGCCGCGCTGCCGATCTGGCGCGAATTGATGAACAATATCCCCCATCATGTTTCGGGCAATCCATTCAGGGAGCCGGTCGGGGTCGTCAAGCGGCCGATATGTGGTGATGAGGAGAATCCAACGGTGTCCGATGCGTGTGCAAATCCTTTTGAAGAGTATTTTCTACAGGAGAATGCCCCCCAGGCGCCGCCCGGTTACAAGGGGAAAAGACTCCTTCGAAAATTTTTCGAAGGAATAACCGACATTTTTAAGGATAAATGATTTGAAACCGATTTTTACTTCCTTGATCTTCATGATCGTGCTGGCCGGATGCGGCGTTCATTTTGGAGAAAGTCGTGCACTGACGCCGCGCGGCAGTGCCGCGGCCCAACTCACGACTCAGGGGAACGACCTCTTGAATGCCGGAAAACCCGACAGCGCCATCCGTCTGTATGAGCAAGCCATCGGTCTGGACCCAACCAATGGCCAGGCGTATTATCACATGGCCCAAGCTTGGCTCGCGAAAGGCAAACCGGACGAAGCTCGAAAATATAATGACCTGGCGCGAGAATATTTTGAAAGCGATCAGATTTGGACGACCCGCGTCAACCGGCAAGCGGAACAGATAGCGCGGCTGAAAACAAATTAGGGTGGTGTTAAAAATCCAAATTTAGGTTGCAAAGGCGCTGTGGTTGGTCAATAAAAAGGCCTGCAAGACCCAAACGGAAACCACCAGGCGCGCCCGATTCAGTCCTCGGGAGCGTTTTTGTTTCTTGGATGCGTGATTGACCCTAAGTTCTTAGCAGGCAACCATGAGCGGCACCATCTCCCGGGAGATACCTTATAATTATACCTCGGCCGACGACCGGCGCATCTTGTCCATGCTGCTGGGCGACGAGGTGCTGGGGCCCTTGGAGCGGCTGGTGTTCAAGCGCCAGACCGGGCGTTCCTGGCGGCTATTGATGCGCTTCGTGGGGGATCTGTTCATCCACCGCCGTAATCCTTTTCTCTACCAGGAACTGATTGAGGACGAAGGGCGGCGCCGGGGATTTCTGCAAGCGGCCCAAAAAGAGCTGGCCTGGATCGCCGAACGGGGGCAACAGGAGCCGGACCTGATCCTGGTTCTGGAAAAGTGCCGCCAAAAGCTGGACGACTTGGAGGTGGAACTGGCCGGCGTGCTTGCCCTGCGCGGCCGGATGCGACAGCACCTGGGCGCCATCGTGGGCGAGCCGAACCTCTTCTTCACTCCCTTTGCCCTGGCGGCGCATGCCACCGACGCCACGGACTGGCGCCTGCACCTGCCCGTGGCGGTGGTCTACCCCGACCAAGAGACGCAAGTGCCGCGGCTGCTCGAAGCCATCGCAGGCCTGGGGCTCAAGGCCATCCCCCGGGGCGGCGGCACCGGGCTGACCGGCGGGGCCGTGCCCGTGGCCCCTGAGTGTGTCATCATCAATACCGAGAAGCTCAACCGCATCGGCGCCATCCGCATGGCGGATTTCGAGCAGACCGACGGGCAACGCTTGACGATTCCCACGATGGCCCTGGAAGCCGGGGTGATCACCGAAGCGGCCATGCAGGCCGCCGAGGCGGCCGAGCTGGTGTTCGCCACCGATCCCACCTCGGCCTGGGCCTGCACGGTCGGCGGCAATATCGCCGAGAATGCCGGCGGCAAGCGGGCCGTGCTGTGGGGTACGGCCATCGACAACGTGCTGAGCTTTCGCATCGCGGTGCCGGGCGGCCGCCTGCTCGAGGTACGGCGTTTGCAGCCCAACGGTCGGCGCATCGATCCCCATGAAACCATCCGTTTTAGCGTGACGGATAGCGCCACGGGAGAGCTGCTCAAGCAGATCGCGCTGCACGGCCGGCAGTTGCGCAAGCCGGGCCTGGGCAAGGACATCACCAACAAGAGCTTGGAAGGGTTGCCCGGCCTGCAGAAGGAGGGCACGGACGGCATCATCACCTCCGCGGTGTTCATCCTGCATCGGGCCTATCCCCATCAGGCCACGGTATGCCTGGAATTTTTCGGCGACGACATGGAAGAGGCAGCCGAGGTCATCGAGCAGATCGTGGCGGCCTTTCCCCAGGAGGGGCGCGAAGCGCTCATGGCCCTGGAGCACTTCGACGAGGAATATGTGCGCGCCATCCAGTACAAAGCCAAGGCGCCCCGCAGCGAGAGTCCCAAGGCCGTGCTGCTCATCGACATCGTGGGCCACGGCACTGACCAGATCGATGCCGGCCTGGGCCGTCTGACGGCGTTGCTGCAAGGCTATCCCAACACCTGCATGGCCGTGGCCCAGAACGCCCAGGAGGCCCAGCGCTTCTGGCGCGACCGCAAGCGCCTGGGGGCCATTGCCGCGCGCACCAACGCCTTCAAGCTCAACGAGGATATCGTTTTGCCCTTGAAGGCCCTGGCCGAGTTTGCGGCCTTCGTGGATGCCCTCAACATGGAGGAGGAGCGCGCCAACCAGCAGGAGGTGATCTGGCAGTTGCGCACCTACCTGGAAAAGGCGGTGCCCATCGAGAACCCCGAGTGGCTGACGGCCAAATTGCCCCGGGCCCAGCAACTGCTCAAGGAGACGTTGGATCAGATCGAACTGGCCGGCCGCGACCATTTACGCAGCGAGACCCATCTGCGCCACATCCAGGAGGCCCTGGCCGAGCTGCTGCGCGGCTTCAGCAAGGTGAATGCGGAGATCCAGCGCGACATCGCCGAGATCCGCGGCCGCCGCATCGTGGTGGCCACCCACATGCACGCCGGCGACGGCAATGTGCATGTCAACATCCCCGTGTTCTCCAACGACCGCGAGATGATGCTGCGGGCCGCCGAGGTGGCCGACACCATCATGGAAAAAACCGTGGAACTGGAGGGGGTGGTGAGCGGCGAGCACGGCATCGGGTTTACCAAGATCAAACATCTGGATGCCGACATCCTGGCCGATTTCAAGGCCTACTTGCAGACGGCCGACCCGGCCGATCTGATCAACCCGGGCAAGCTGACCGATCGCAGCGTGGTCGAACGGGTCTTCACCCCCTCGTTCAACCTCATCGAGCTGGAGGCGCGCATCCTGCGCTACGGCCACCTGGAACAGTTGGCCGAGAAGATTTCCCAGTGCGTGCGCTGCGGCCGCTGCAAAACCGCCTGTTGCACCTTCTTTCCGGCCGGCAATCTCTTTTATCACCCGCGCAACAAGAACATGGCCTTGACCGCGATCATCGAAGCCTTGCTCTACGACGCCCAGCGCTCCCAGGCCATGGGACTGCGGCCCCTGCGCTGGCTCAAGGAGATCGCCGATCACTGCACCCTGTGCCACAAGTGCCTGGCGCCGTGTCCGGTCAACATCGATACGGCCGAGGTGTCGATTCTCGAGCGCGAAGTCCTCATCGCCCGCGGCCTGCGGCAGACCGCCTGGCCCACGCGCATCGTGCTGGGGTATCTCGCCACCCGCTCCCAGACGGCCAACCGCTTGATGCGCCGTGGCGTCCTGCAATGGGGCGGCACGCTGCAACGCGTGGGCGCCCGATGGATCGGCCAGGGATGGCGGCATTCGAAAATGCTGGCCTCGTTATATGCACCCGCGCCGCCGATCTCGGCGCGGCCGCTGACGGACCTCTACCCTCGGTCCCACGATTCGAATCACGCCCTGCTGGTGCGGCCGGAGAACTCCGCGGCCGGCACCGTCTTCTACTTCCCAGGGTGCGGCTCGGAAAGAGTGCACGGCGATGTCGCCTTGGCCACGATTTTTTTGTTGGTGCAGGCCGGCCTGCGCGTCGTGCTGCCGCCCAGGCACCTTTGCTGCGGCTATCCGGCCCAGGCCAATGCCAAAACCGATCTGACCCACCGGCAGGAGTTGCGCAATACGATCATCTTCAACCAGATTCGTTCCATGCTGGGCGATTTGGATTTCGACGCTTGCATCGTCAGTTGCGGCACCTGCCGCGAAGCCCTGAAGCACATCCATGTCACCGATATCTTCGACGCGCCAATCATCGACGTTTCAGCCTTTGTGCTGGCCCGGGGGTTGGACGTCACGCTGCCGGGCAAATGCTTTTACCACCCGCCTTGCCACGATTCCTTAGATGGCGGGGGGGTGGAATTATTAAACCCCATCGCCCCCCAGGGGGTCGAATCCATCCCGCACTGCTGCTCCGAAGCCGGCACCCTGGCCTTGAGCCGACCGGACATCGCCGCCGCCATGCTGGCGCGCAAGCGCTCGGCGCTGGCGCCGCGGCTGGCCGAAACCCCCCGGCACCTGCTGCTGACCAATTGCCCGGCGTGTCTCAATGGCCTGGGGCGCCAGGGCCTGACACGGCCCCAACACCTGGCGGTGGCCCTGGCCGACGCTTGCGGCGATGCCTGGCGCGGTGTGGCCGCCCGTCATTTGGCGCGGGCGGAATCCATCGGGTTTTGAAATTTCCCTTGATCAACCGCCTGCCAATTTGACGGTATAGCCTTTTTTTTCGAGCTCTTCCCGGAGGCGTGGGCGATGATCGCCCTGGATGACGATGGCGCCGTCCTGGACGGTTCCGCCGCTGCCGCAGCGCTGCTTCAGGAATCGGGCCAAGGCTTCCAACTCACTGGCCGCTAAAGACAATCCATGGATGACGCTGACGGTTTTGCCCTTGCGGCCATGGGTTTCGCGCTGGATGCGGACAACACCATCGGCTGGAAATGGTTTGGCTGGCTGCGGTGGCGGTTTTTTCTTGCACCGGCAATGGGTCGCGGGACGACCGCAGTGCGGACAGACGCGACCGGTTTCGGTAGAGTAGACGAGGCGGGAGTCTGACATGGGATGGGGTATATCAGGGAGTCCACTTGGATTCAAATGGATAGATAGGGCCTATAGGTGGCGCCCCTATGTGGCGATAAATAGATCATGAAATGCCCCAAGTGCAATTTCGAACAGGACGACGGACGACTGGAATGCGTAGCCTGCGGGGTCATTTTCGCCAAGCTGCGCCAACCCCGCCCCGTGGATGTCGCGAGACCACCGGCGGCCGTCGAAGTCATCGAAGCGCCGGGGATGACTTGGAAAGAGTTGTTTTTTCCGGTGCCGAACGACCCCAACGCGCTGATCGTCTTCGGCCGGGCGCTGCTGCTCATTCTGCTCGTAATCTGGAGCTTTACCTTTCTTTTTGCCTCCATCCAATCCAATCGGGTCGGGGAAAGTTTCATGCACCTGGTGAACCTGCCGTTTCACGAGGCCGGCCACATTATCTTCAGTCCGCTGGGGCGTTTCATGCAGGTGCTGGGGGGCACGCTGGGGCAGTTGCTGATGCCGGCCGTTTGCCTCGGTGTCTTATTGATCCGCACGCGGGATGCCTTCGGCGCGGCGGTGGCCCAATGGTGGCTGGCCGAAAGCTTCATGGACATCGCGCCTTACATCAACGATGCCCGGGCCCTGGAATTAATCCTGCTAGGGGGCGTCACCGGCAAGGATGTCGAAGATTATCACGATTGGGAGTATCTCTTAAGAACCCTTGGCCTGCTCAGGATGGATCATGCTCTGGCCTTTTTGGCCCATGGGGTGGGCATCGTGCTCATGATCGCTGCGCTGTTATGGGCGGGGGGGAATCTTTGGATCGAGTATAAGCGCTTAAGAAGCGAATGCTGATCTGCTGATCTCGGGGGGATGATGAGGAGGGCTGCCCCTCCCCATCGCTTCGTTAACTCAAACTATCGGCCTGAATTCCAACGGCATCATACCCGGCCACCCATGCTGCCGGGCGGATCGTTGCGATCGTGAACCCATTCCGGGCTCTTTTCGGCGGGGGTGCTGTAGCTCATCTTCATCTCATCGATCTCTCTTTGGCGCTCCTGGTCGCCTTCCAGATGACGATTCCGGCATTCGCCTTGACACTTTCCAGTCGTATCACGTTTGGGCATTTCCATAACGTGCCCTCCTTTTGTGTATTTGGTCGCGTGGTTGCGCTCCGACGACCCCATTTCCCATGGGCCGAACGCAACATAACAAAACACTAGTGGCCCGCGCCCATTTGTCAAGAAATCGTGGGTTGGCCTTGGCAGGGAAAGGGTTGCCCTCTGGTAAGTTGGAAGAAAATTCGTATCTGGAGAGGGGGGTAGCAGAAGCGACGCCGGAGCGGGTAGCGAAAATCATCCGCATCGGCCGCGAACTGGGCAACGAACCGGCGACTCCCGAGGAGGCCCGGAGAAGCTCGGCCTCAAAGAGTTGGCTCAAGTGGACGGTTATTAATCGGCTACCGCCTCAGAAAAAAGGCATCATGCGCCTCGATGAGCATGATGCCTTTTCTTCGGTTTGAAGCGTTACGGCTTACGAACGTTTTTGGCTTCCGGACCGCGGGCGCTTTCTTCAATGTCGAAGGTTACTTGATCCCCTTCATTGAGGGTTTTGTAACCATCCATCGTAATTGACGAGAAGTGCACGAAAATGTCCCGACCGTTCTCTTCGTTGATGAAGCCATACCCCTTTTTGTTGTTGAACCACTTCACAGTACCATTTGCCAAAGCGTTGTCCTCCTGTCTAGATCGTTCGCACTCCAGCGATGCACCCGCCCTGGAACGATATCACGCTGGTGGGGGGCAGGCCCATTTTTATAACCATTACAGAGCCATTTCCTGAATATCGTTCAGAATCACAATAAGCGAACCTCCGAGGGTTGGTCAAGAAAAAAACTTGCTTCAGTTTGTTGCCCTCGCTTCACTACTGCTTGGTGACGGATTTTTTGTCGGCGCTGTCCCCAAACGCTCAATGATGGACTGATTCTTTAGCTCTGCGATGTACGCTCTGACGACGGCATTCTCTTTCTCGCGTCGAAGAATATGTTCGATTTCGGCCCGAGCCTCCAGATAGTTGGGCGGGGCGGCGGTAATACGCTCCAGGAGCTTGATGAGGTGATAGCCAAAACGCGTGATGATCACATCGCTGACCTGCCCCGGGTCCAACGCAAAAACTGCATCGCCAAACGGTGCCACCATTTCTTCGCGCGTCAGGTAACCGAGATCGCCGGCCTGGGCCCTGCTTGGGCAATCCGAATAGGTCAAGGCCAGAACGGCCAATTCTTCACCCTGTTCGATTCTCATTTGCAGCGCTTGAATTTTCTGGAGCGCTTCGGCCCGGGCGACATCGCTTGCATCTTGAGGGGCGATAAGGATGTGGCGTGCGCGGACGGTGTCACGGGCGCTGAACAGGTCCGGGTGATTGCGGTAAAAAACCTGCATTTCGGCTTCGCTGACCGTTATCGCGCGGATTGTCTCCTGGCGCATCAAGCGCTCCACCACCACCCCTTTGGCCAGGCGTGCCTTCAACTGCGCTTGGGTCATGCCGCTGTCGGCCAGGTAGCCCTGCAGGGAACCGACCCGCGCCAACTGTCCTTTGAGGTCGGCGAAGGCGGCCTCCACCCATTTGTCGAGGGCTTTGATTTTGCGCTGTTGGGCGTGCTGATAAAGCAGTTCGCGGTCGATCAGGTTTTCCAATAGCTGCGGCCGCAGGTCAGAAAGTTGCGCTGCGGTCAAGGGATCGTTGCGGCGGATCATTTCAGCCGTGAGCATCCCGATTTCAAAGGCGAATTCCTGGCTGTCGATGGCCGTTCCATTGACTTTGGCCAGGACTTGTTCCGACCCTGCCGCATCCTGGGCAAGAGGGGTGGGCGGAAGCAGGCAGAACATCAGGGACAGAATCGTGGTCAATTGAAAACATCGCATTCTTTTCATCGGGGGCCTCTGATGCCGCGATTGCATACCTTAATACCCCAGCGCCTGGTTGATCAGAAAGACGCTGGTGGGCGTCAACACCGGCTGCCGATGCAAGATCGTGGTGATGCGGCAAATGCGCTGGGGCGCGTTGCAGTCCGCGCACCGGCCGCTTTCGGCGCAAGGGGTTTGCATGTTCAGGCTTTTGGCCCGCAAGGGCGCGGCCACTTCACGCACGCGGCGCAGGGCGGCGGGTAAATCCTCCGTAATTTTGTTCATGCCGGCCACGATGATGACTTGGGACGGACCGAACCCCATGGCGCTGGTGCGGTTGCCGGCGCCATCCACATTGACGATTTCCCCGCTGAGACTGATGGCGTTGGCGCTGCAGAAAAAACAGTCGCAGGTCAATTGGGACCGGCGGATGGCCAGGCTCTCCGGGGGGCTAAGATCTGGTTGCCAATGGTCAAAGACGGTTTTGCCCGCCGATTTCAAATGCTCGATGATGCCCAGTTGGCGGACCGTGTCCGAGCCTCCGAATCCGAAGGTGCTGTGGCGGGCGCATATCGAAAGGATCTGGTTGCGTGCGGTCTCCAGGTCAGGCGTCCAGTAGGCATCGAACCCGTTCTTGCGCAGCTTCTCGGTACATTGACGTCCGCGTTGTTCCCATAGCCATTCCTGCAAAGGGGGTGCTTGCATATTTCTCCATCAATAAAGGTTGATGGAATTATAGAGGCGAAAGAGGAATGTGGGAAGTGGAAAATGATCGGAAGGCGGCCGGCGCGGCCATATCAGGATGGGGAGCCTTATCGCCAAGAAGAAAGGGCGACGCTTTTCAGGACATCAGGTAGAACCCAAGGTTGGGATCGTCCCCTTCGTTGGGCGCAAAGGCGGTGCCCACCAGGGCCTGGGTCACGTTGCGCACCGTCACGCGCTTTTCGATGAAGGTGCGCCTTTTGTCGTCGAGGTGGAATTCAACGCGCAGCATTTCGCCCACTTCGAAATTGCGGGGCACGTTGAGTTTAAGCTTGAGCCCGGTGCTGGAGATATCCACTACCCGCATGATCCCTTTGTCCATCTCCCCGTTGGGCTGACGGTAGAAGTACATACCCGGCAAATCGGTGGTTTTTCGGTACTGGCGGCGTTTTTCTAGCACGACGCTGAAGCGGTGGCCACAACTGCAATTGCACTTGACGGTGATCTTCTTGTCGGTGGCGGCATATTTGGACACGTTGGCCGTGGTGACATTGCCACATTGGGGGCAGACAAAGGTGGCCGTGTTGCTGCTGGTGATGAAAACCTTTTCAATCATCTGGCGTCTTATCCTTACCGGTTGTCCTGGGGGGCGCAGGGGAGGGCGCCATCCTGTGTTAGGGACTCTTGCTGCATATGAGATAGTATACGGATAATTTTAGGGCGATATTCTTCTTTGGCACCCATGCGCCGCCCCCCGATGTGCACCACGATGAGGGCCGCCCCGAAGCATCCCATGGCGGCAAGCATGGCAACTATTGAAGGGTTGGCATCGAAGTTCGGGGCGATCCAGTCGCCGACGGCACCCCCCGCAAGCATGCACAAGATAGGAAAGATATAGAGCATAAACGTGGCCTTGAGCAAGGCCCCGGTGCGGATGGCCAGTTGAACGCGGTCGCCTGCCCGTGCGCCGGCCAGATTGATGGCCTCCACTTCCTGATCTTGGGCCCCCTGTCCGGCATTGCACTGATCTCTGGACGCACAGGACGCGCAGGCGCCGGCGCGCACGGTTTTAACCCAGGCGGTGGCTGCGCCGGCTCGGATGACGATGCCTTGTTCGATGGCCATTTGTACTTTCCTGAAAGGAATGGATCGCTTCGCGCTTATATACTCGACATCAGCCGGAGACGGCCACTTTTTGGGTCGCGTTCTCCTGCTCGCGACGATAGCAGATCAGGCCGCAGCGCAGACAACGTTCGGCTTCGGTTTTGGCCATGGCCGCTGAAAAACCCTTTTCCAACTCATGGCCCTGGGCAACCTGCTTGTCATCGGAAAGGGGCATGAGCTGCCGCAGGCGCAAAGGGACCAACTCCACGCGATGGACATTCTGGATCATGGTCTCGGGTGCCACCACATTGTCGGCCAGTTCCAGCGGCAGATTATAGAGCAGCCGATGAATGGATGCCGCTGCCCGGCGTCCGGCGGCGATGGCTTTAATGGCCGCCGAAAAATCGGTGAGCGCATCGCCTTGGGCCATTAAGCCGCTCTCCTGGTGGCAGGCCGGTTGTTTATAGGGGGGCAACGCTTCCCAGGCCCCGGCCACAGGGGTTTCTGCAGGGGCGCCTTCGGGGGCGGGCGCGGCCGGCGCAGGGATGAAGACCAGTTCCGGTACACGGCCGGCGGCGAAGATCACATGGCGCGCGGCGACCTTTTCGGTTGCACCGCTGGAAAGATCGATCAACTCCACGGCTTCCAGATCGTTGCCCTGGCCGTAGAGGCGGCCGATGCCGGTCTTGGCCCGAACCTGCGCCGGCGCAACGTTCATGTCGCCGCCCGCGTCACGGACCAGCAAGGTGATCTCCTGGGCGCCCAGTTGCTTGCAGCGTTGGATCATCTGGGGCGACAGGTTGGCATTGCCCACGATGACGACATGGCCATCCAGATTGATTGGCGCATATCCCGGGCTGCCGGCCTTGGCGATGTCGATCAACAGGTGGCAGCCCGGCGCCGGAAGGGCATCTTCCTTGCCGCTGGTGCGGGCCAGACGGCTATCCCATCCGCCTACGGCCAGAAAGACCGCCTGATATCCCTGGGCCAGCAGATCGACCACGGAGATATCGCGGCCCAGCAGCTTGCCGGTTTCCGTCTGGACCCCCATCTCCTTGATGCCCTCGATGTCCCAGTCCAGGATGTCCATGGGCAATCGGTAGCGCGCGATGGCGCCGCGCAGCAAACCGCCCAACTGCTCCTGGGCCTCGAAGACCGTTACGCTGTGTCCGATGCGAGCCGTGAAGAAGGCGGCCGAAAGGCCTTCCACGCCGCCGCCGATCACCGCCACGCGCCGGCCGCTCCCGGGCGCCTTGTAAGGTTGTACATGCTTGCCCTGGGCCATCTCCTGATCGGCGGCATAGCGCTTGAGAAAGTTGATGGCCAGGGGTTCGTCCACGTATTGGCGCCGACACTCGTTCTCGCAGGGCCGCGGGCAGATGCGACCGATAACCGTCGGAAAGGGATTGCGCTCCTTGATGACCTGAACCGCGCGGTTGTTGTCTCCCTCGGCAATGGCGCCGATGTAGGCGCTGATGTTGATGCCGGCCGGGCAGGCGCGCTGGCAAGGCGTGGTGCAATCTTCGGTGGTGTACTCCTTGAGGATGCGCCGGGTGACCGAGGAAAGGGTGATGATATGCTTGGGGCAGACCCGCTCGCAGGTGCCGCATCCGGTGCAGCGCTTTTCATCCACCACCGGAAGGCCCTTGGGCCCCATGACAATGGCGCCGAAGGGGCACATCCGGGCGCAGGTGCCCAACCCCAGGCAGCCGATGGTGCACACTTTCATGCCGCCGTTGAGCATGGCCACGGCCCGGCAGTCGTTCAGGCCGTCATAGACGAATTTGGTATCCGCGTCGGCCACGCCGTAGGTACAGCCGGGCAGGGCGATGTCGGGTTCCTTGGCCTCCAGGCTCATCCCCATGATGACCGCGATGGCCTGGGCCACTTCATCGCCGGCCGCCACGCAGGAATTGGCTGGGGACTTGCCGGCCACGATGGCTTCGGCATTGGCCGAACAGCCCGCAAAACCGCAGCCGCCGCAATTGGCGCCTGGCAGAGCCGCCTCGACATCGAGGATTTTAGGGTCCACATAGACATAGAAGACCTTGGAGGCTATGGCCAAACCAACCCCCACGATAATCCCCAAACCGCCCATCACCCAAATCGCTTCTACCATTGCTTTGAATCTCCCCAGAAGATTTTATCTACACACCGTCGCCGGACGAGCCCTCCCGCTTGCGGAAGCTATATAGCGTCCATTGAACGCGACGAAAATATCCCATTTCCGGATGGACACGATCCGATTCCGATAATGATCGGTAGCGATCACTCTGAACTTGCGTTTCAAGCAATGCTACCATGATCCATCCAGGCCGCGGATGCCGTTCATGTAAAGCCTTCCGCAGGCCACAAAGAGCGAGTAGTCGGTGAGCAACAAGGGAATGCCATAGGTGCGCGCCATCTGGATCACCTCTTCCGGCGGCTTTTTACCGCGCACAATCACCACGGCGGCTACCTGGGAGATGCGGGCGGTCTGTATGACATGGGTGGTGGTGACGCCGGTGAGCAGCGCGCAGCCTTTGGCCGCCGCGGCCAGCACGTCATCCATCAGGTCGGCCGCGCCTCCCCCCGAAACCACATCGCCGAGTTGGTCCTCACCCACCAACACCTCGGCTTTAAGGATATCTTTCAGTTCGGAAATTTTCATGTGTGATGTTTTAATCCTCAATAAAGTCGATGACTTCACGAAGCCAGCGGACCATAGATGACTTGACCGGAAGAACCAGCGCCGTCGAAATCGATCATTCGTATTCCCTCCGGGAATTCACCCGGTGGTCCGCAGCCGTTGGGCTGCTCGCTGGATATGATCCGCTTTTATAAGTCAAAAATCAAAGCGGGACCATCTCATAAACCCTGGTTAAAGTCAATCCGTTCGCCTTGCGAAAAGTCCGTTGAGAAGGGTTGCGGGTAGCCCCGCCACGCGGCTTGACGCTGCTCCGACCGTGGACTATAAGCCCTCAGATTCTAATAATATGTGCCGCCAGCGCGTGGAGAGAAAAATAATGCCAGAACCCGTTTCTTTGTACAACGCGTCCACCGCCGCCGCCGCGGCCGACTTTTTACGAGTTCGCAGCACCCTGCGACCCCCGGTGGCCGTTATGGCCGGCACCGGTCTGGGCGATATGGCCGACGCTTTGGAAATAGAGACTGCGGTGGACTATGGCGAGATCCCCAATTTTCCGGTCTCCACCGTCCAGTCCCATGCCGGCCGCTGGATCTTCGGCCGCTGGGCCGGCCGGCCGGTGGTGCTCTTGCAGGGCCGCCTGCACCTTTACGAAGGCTACTCGCCCCAGGCGGTCACCTTTCCCATACGCGTGCTGCAAGCGCTGGGGGTCAAAACCCTGGTGCTCACCAACGCCTCGGGCGGCCTCAACCCCGCATTTGGCTGCGGCGATATCATGCTGGTGGCCGACCACATCAATCTGACCGGCGCCAACCCGCTCATCGGCCCGAACGAAGCGCTCTGGGGGCCCCGTTTTCCAGATATGACCGCGGCCTACAGCCCTGTTCTCAGGGAAAAGGCGCTGAGCCAGGCCCACGCCTTGGGAATCGAACTGCCCAGCGGCGTGTATGCCGGTCTAAAGGGGCCCAGCCTGGAAACGCCGGCCGAGATGCGCCTCCTGCGTACCATCGGCGCCGATGCGGTGGGTTTTTCCACGGTGATGGAAACCATCGCGGCCGTGCATAGCGGCCTGCGCGTCCTGGCTTTTGCCACCATCACCAACATGTGCATGCCCGATAACGCCCAGCCGGCCGACGTGGATGGCATCATTGCCGTGGCCCGATCCGCGGCCCCGCGTTTGGCGGCGGTCATCGGCAGGGTTTTGGAGGGGCTCAATGAAGGGTAACAGCGAAAAACGCGTCGATCTGCTGATCCGCAACGGTACGGTGTTGACCATGGATAAGAAGCGGACCGTCATCCCTGACGGCGCCGTGGCCGTGGTCGGGCAAAGCATAACGGCGGTCGGACCCAGCGCCGATTTTACCCAATGGCCGGCCGCACGAACCCTCGACGCCGGGGGCGGCCTGATCCTGCCCGGCCTGATCAACACCCACACCCACGCGGCCATGGCGCTCTTTCGCGGGCTGGCCGACGACCTGCCGCTGATGACCTGGCTCAACGAACACATCTTTCCGGCCGAGGCCAAGCTGACGCCGGAATTGGTGCGGGTGGGCACGCGCCTGGCCTGCGCCGAGCTGATCCGCTCGGGCACCACCTGCTTTTGCGACATGTACCTGTTCGAAGCGGCCGTGGCCGAGGCGGCCCGGCAGTGCGGCCTGCGGGCCGTGGTGGGGGAGGTCTTCTTCGATTTTCCTTCGCCCAATTACGGCCCCATCGACCAAGGCTTTGCCTATGCGCAGGCGTTGCTGGCGCGCTGGAAAAACGACCCGCTGATCCGCGTCGCCATCGAACCCCACTCGCCTTATCTCTGCGCGCCGGAGCTGCTCACCCGGGCGGCGAGTCTGGCTGCAGACCATGGGGCTCTTTTGGTCATCCATCTTTCCGAAACCCAGGCCGAGGTGGCCCAGATTCAGGAGAAGTACAAACGCACCCCCACCGGCCACCTGGCCCACCTGGGGGTGTTGTCGCCGCGCCTGGTGGCCTGTCATGCCGTGGTGCTCACCGCAGAAGACATCGCCCTACTGGCCCAAAACGACGTCAAAGTCTCCCACAATCCCGAAAGCAACATGAAGCTGGCCTCGGGGGTGGCGCCGGTTCCCGATCTGCTGGCCGCCGGGGTCTGCGTGGGGCTGGGCACCGACGGCTGCGCCAGCAACAACAACCTGGACCTCTTCGGCGAGATGGACACGGCCGCCAAGCTGCACAAGGTGCAACGCCTGGACCCCACGGTGATGGATGCCGCCACGGTGCTGGCCATGACGACGCGCAATGCGGCGCGGGTGCTGGGCCTTGCGCACGAGATCGGCAGCTTGGAAGTCGGCAAGCGCGCCGACCTGATCGTGGTGGATACCCACCAGCCCCACCTGACCCCCATGTACGATCCGGTCTCGCACCTGGTCTATGCGGCCCGGGGCAGCGATGTGCTGCATTCGGTGATCAACGGCCAGGTGGTGATGGAAAATCGGGATCTGCTGACCCTGGACGAAGCCCAGGTGCTGGCCGATGCGCGCCAGGCGGCGGCGCTGATCCGCCCTTAAAATGATTCAGGATGGACGGCCATGTTGGACACCTTGATTCATAACGCCACGGTGGTGACCGTGGACCCGGATTTTACGATCCTGGGCAACGGCGCGGTGGGCGTGCGCCACGGCGCCATCGAGATGGTGGCGCCGCTTGCCGCCGGACAGCCGTTGCCGGACGCCCGGGAGACGATCGATGCCCGGGGCGACATCGTCATGCCCGGCCTGGTCAACGCCCACACCCATCTGCCCATGGCGCTCTTCCGGGGCCTGGCCGACGATCTGCCGTTGATGGCCTGGCTGAACGACCATATCTTCCCTGCTGAAGCGCAGCATATCGCACCCCTTTCGGTGGCCTTGGGTGCCCGCCTGGCCTGCGCCGAGATGCTGCTGGGCGGCATTACCACCTGTTGCGACGGCTACTTCCTGACGGCCCATTTCGCCGCGGCCGTGGCCGACAGCGGCCTGCGCGCGGTGCTGGGGCAGGGGGTGATCGATTTTCCGGCGCCGGGGGTGGCCGATCCCACTCAGAATGTGGCCGTGGCCCGGGATGTCGTGGAAAAGTTGGGCGGCCGCTATCCTTTGGTGCAACCCTCGATCTTCTGCCATTCGCCCTACACCTGCTCGGCCGCCACGTTGACCGCCGCCAAGCAGGCGGCCGATGCGTCGGGCGTGCTTTTCCAGATTCACGTGGCCGAAACCCGCGCGGAACGCGAGCAGATGGAAAAGACCCACGGCTGCAGCCCCATCGCACATCTGGATCGGCTGGGCCTTCTGGATGCCAACACCCTGCTGGTGCATGCCGTGTGGGTGGATGCGGCCGACATCGGGCGCATCGCCCGCAGCGGGGCCCGCATCGCCCACTGCCCGGAGAGCAACATGAAGCTGGCCTCGGGGGTGGCGCCCTTGCCCGATTTTCTGGCCGCCGGCATCCCCGTGGGGTTGGGTACCGATGGCTGTGCCAGCAACAACGATCTGGACCTGTGGGGCGAGATGGACATGGCCGCCAAACTGCACAAGGTCCAGCGCCTGGACCCCACGGCGATCAAGGCGGCGCAGGTGGTGCGCATGGCCACCCGCGACGGGGCCCAAGCCGTGGGCCTGGGGTCCTTGATCGGTTCGCTGGAACCGGGCAAACGCGCCGATCTGATCGTCGTCGATACCCAACAGCCGCACTGGACCCCGCTCTACCATCCGGCCTCGCACCTGGTCTACGTGGCCCGGGCCAATGATGTGCGCCACGTGATGATCGACGGCCGCTGGGTGGTGCGTGACCGATCGCTGCGCACCATGGATGTGCCGGCGGTCCTGCGCGACGTGAATGCATGGAAAGCGCAACGATGAGAATTAAACCAACCGCCCGGTTGATCGCAGCCGCCCGGGGCGACCGGCCCGTGGATCTGCTGTTGCGAAACGCACGCCTGGTGAATGTGTTCCTGGGGGCTGTGGTTGAAACCGATATCGCCATCAGCCAGGGCCACGTCGTGGGCTTCGGCGCCTATGACGCCCTGCAGACGGTGGACCTGCAAGGGCGCTACGTGGCGCCCGGCTTCATCGACGCCCACGTGCACATCGAAAGCGCCCTGGTGGGTCCGGCCGAATTCGCCCGGGCCGTCTTGCCGCGCGGTACCACCGCGGTGGTGGCCGATCCCCACGAGATCGCCAATGTGCTCGGCACGGCGGGCATCGACTACATGCTGGCCGCCAGCGAAGGTTTGCCCGTCCACTTTTATTTCACGTTGCCGTCGTGCGTGCCGGCCACCCACATGGAGAGCGCCGGGGCGCGCCTGAGCGAAGCGATCCTGCGCCCCTATCTGGGGCATTCGCGCATCGTGGGCCTGGCCGAGATGATGAACTTTCCGGGGGTGATCCACGCCGATGATGAAGTCCTGGCCAAGATCGCGGCCATGCAGGCCGCGGCCAAACCCGTGGACGGCCACGCGCCGGGCCTGGGCGGTCGCGCGCTGCACGCTTATCTTTCAGCGGGCATCGCCAGCGACCATGAATGCACCACGGTCGACGAGGCCCGCGAGAAGCTGGCCGCCGGCATGCACATCATGGTGCGCGAAGGCACCGGCGCCAAAAATCTGGATGATCTGCTCCCCCTGATTACTCCCCGCACCGCCCGGCGCATGATGTGGTGCAGCGACGACCGCCATGCCCACGATCTGATGGCCGCAGGCCACATCGACCAGATGGTGCGCCGGGCCGTGCGCGGCGGGGTGGACCCCGTCACGGCTATCCAGATGGCCACTTTGAATCCGGCCGAATACTTCCGGCTCGATGACCTCGGTGCGGTGGCGCCCGGCCGCCGGGCCGATCTGGTGCTGTTGGACGATCTTAATGATCCGGTGGTGCGCCAGGTCTACAGCGGCGGACGGCTGGTGGCCGAAGCGGGGCGGCTGCTGGATAGTGGCAAGAGCGCACCGCCACCGGCGGCACCGTCCGCCATGAAGGTGTCCCTGGAGCGGATCGATTTTAAGGTGGCGGCCCGGGGGCGGCGGGTGCGGGTGATCGAAATCGTGCCCCAGCAGATCGTCACGCGCAGCACTGTGTGCGAGGCGCGCATCGTGGATGGCCTGGCCGTGGCCGACCCGACCCGGGATCTGCTCAAGATTGCGGTGGTCGAGCGCCACCAGGGCAGCGGCCGCACCGGCATCGGTTTCATCCGCGGTTTGGGGTTGACCCACGGGGCCCTGGCCGCTACCGTGGCCCACGACTCCCACAACATCGTGGTGGTGGGGGCCACCGATGTCGACATGCATGCCGCCGTGGCCGCCCTGGTGGCCATGGGCGGCGGGTTGGTGGCCGTGGCAACGGGGCAGGTAACGGCCCGACTGGCGCTGCCCATCGCCGGCCTGATGTCCGATCAGCCCATGGTCGCGGTGTGCGCCGGACTGGACCGACTGCTGGCCGCGGCCCGGCGCCTGGGCGCTACTCTGCCCGACCCCTTCATGACCCTGAGCTTCATGGCCCTGCCGGTGATTCCGGCCCTGAAGATTACGGACATGGGCTTGGTGGATGTGGCGGCCTTTAAGATCGTGCCGTTATTTGAGGATGAGAATAGTGAAAGGTTCCCATAATGATTGTCGACGGTAAACAGTTGCGGCCCATCTGGCTGGACGCCGACGGCCGCACGGTGAAGGTGATCGACCAGCGCCGGCTGCCCCACCAACTGGTGATACTGGATCTGACCACGGTGGACCAGGTGATCGAGGCCATCGTGGAGATGGTGGTGCGCGGGGCGCCGCTCATCGGCGTCACCGGCGCCTACGGCGTGCTGATCGCCTTGCACACCGCCGAAAACGAGGCGGCCTTTGGGGAAGCCTGCCAGCGCATCGCGGCGGCCCGGCCCACGGCGGTGAATCTGGCCTGGGCCGTGGATCGGGTCTCGGCGGCGGTAAATGCGGCCCATGCCCCCCAGGAACGCCTGGCCGCCGCCCGGCAGGAAGCCGCGGCCATCGACGCGGAAGAGGTGGCGCGCTGCCGCCGCATCGGCGAGCACGGCGCCGAATTGATTGCGGCCATCAGCCGGGCCAAGGGTGGCGCTCCGGTGAACATCCTCACCCACTGCAACGCCGGCTGGCTGGCCTGCGTGGAGTGGGGCACGGCCACCGCACCGATCTATGTGGCCCACGAACAGGGCCTCGACCTGCATGTGTGGGTGGACGAGACCCGGCCCCTCAATCAAGGGGCGCGCCTCACGGCCTGGGAACTGGGCAAGGCCGGCATCCGCCACACGGTCATCACCGACAATGCCGGCGGCCACCTCATGCAGCACGGCCGGGTGGATCTCGTGATCGTGGGCACCGACCGCACCACCCGCACCGGCGATGTGGCCAACAAGATCGGCACCTATCTCAAGGCCCTGGCGGCCCGGGACAACCAGATCCCCTTTTACGTGGCCTTGCCCTCTTCCACCTTCGACTGGGAGCGGCGCGACGGCCTGCGGGAGATCCCCATCGAGGAGCGCTCGGCCGACGAGGTGCGCTTCGTGCAGGGCCTCGGGTCGACTCAAACCGAGCGCGTGCTGGTGCCGCCGGCCGGAAGCCCTGCAGCCAACCCGGCCTTCGATGTGACTCCGGCGCGGCTGGTGACCGGCTTTATCACCGAACGGGGCGTTTGCGCGGCATCCGAAGAGGGGATTGTGGGGTTGTTTCCGGAGAAGAAATAGAAGAAGTTGAAAGGCATAGGATCAAGGGCATGGTAGAGCAACTTACCGATTTGGAGAAACGGGTGATCGCCACTGTTCAGGGCGACATGCCGGTGGTGGCGCGACCCTACGCGGATATCGCCGGCCAGCTTGGAATAACCGAAGAGAATCTGCTGGCCATCCTGAACGATCTGGTGGCACGCGGCATCGTCCGCCGTTTCGGCGCCACGTTGCGTCATCAGAAGTCGGGCTTCCAGTCCAACGCCATGGTGGCCTGGCGCGTGGACGAAGCGCGCATCGAGGCCGTGGGCAAGATCATGGCTTCGTTCCGGGCCGTCTCCCACTGCTACCGCCGCGATCCCACATCCCAATGGCCCTACAACCTCTACACCATGGTGCACGGCAAGGACGAGGATGGATGCCGCCACACAGCCCGGAAGATGGCCGAAAAGGCCGAAGTGCAGGAATACGAGTTGCTCTTCAGCCGCCGCGAGCTGAAGAAAACCTCGATGCAGTATTTTAAATAGAATGCCTTCTAACGCCAGCGATAGCCATGCCCCCCATATTCTGCTCGTCAATCCATGGATTCACGATTTTGCGGCCTATGACGTCTGGGCCAAACCGTACGGGCTGATGAGCCTGGCAGCCTTGCTGCGCGACGGCGGGGCGCGGGTTTCCTACGTCGACTGCCTGGACCGCTTCCATCCCAACATGACGCCGGCCAGTGCTTCGGCACGCCACGGCCGCGGCCCCTATTTGAAGACGCCTATCCCCAATCCCAAGGGGCTGGAGAAGATCGCCCGGACCTACAGCCGCTATGGCATACCGCCCGAATGGTTGCGGGCCGACCTGGCGGCACTGGAGGCACCCCCGGATCTGATCCTGGTCACCTCGCTGATGACCTACTGGTATCCGGGAGTATTCGAAACCATCCGGGAGCTAAAGGCCAGCTTTCCCAAGACGCCCCTGATATTGGGCGGCATCTATGCCCGTTTATGTACGGACCACGCCCGGGCCTACAGCGGCGCGGATCAAGTCGTCACCGACCGGGGCGAGAGCCTTTGGGCGCTGGTCAAAACGCATACCGGCTGGGCTGGGCCGTGCCTGGCGGACTTGGACGACTTGGATGCACAGCCCTATCCGGCCTTCGATTTGCAGCGCCGTCGGCCCTATGTGCCGCTGCTGACGGCCCGGGGCTGTCCCTTCGACTGCGCCTACTGCGCCGCCCGCCTGCTGGAACCCGTCCGGCGCCGGCGTTCGCCGGAATCGGTGCTGGCCGAGATTCTCTTCTGGCACGAGCGCCACGGCGTGGCCGATTTCGCCTTCTACGACGACGCCCTGCTGGTGGACGCCCGGCGCCATGCCGTGCCGCTGCTGGAAGGCATCATTCGCAGCAAAAGAAAACTTTACTTCCACACCCCCAATGCCCTGCACATCCGGGAGATCGGCGCCGAAACGGCGGACCTGATGTTCCGGGCCGGCTTCCACACCCTGCGCCTGGGATTGGAAACCACGGCCTTCGAGGCGCGCGAAGAACTGGATGCCAAGGTGACCGAAGCGGAGTTCCGTCAAGCTGTGGACCATTTAAAATCCGCCGGCTTCGGCGCCGACCAGGTGGGGGCCTATCTCCTGGCAGGCCTGCCCGGCCAGAGCGTCGCGGCCGTAGAGCGCTCCATCCGGGTGGTCCAGGCAGCCGGCATCACCCCCATCCTGGCCCACTACACCCCCATTCCCGGCACGCGCCTCTGGCCCGCGGCCGTGGCCGCCTCGCGCTACGACCTGGCCGCCGATCCGATTTTCACCAACAACGCCATCTTCCCGTGCAGCCGGGAAGATTTCTCCTGGCCGACCCTTTCGCGGCTCAAGTGGATGGCCAAGACCGGATAATGAAAGAGGGGCTTACGAGTTTAAGTCCAAAATCAACTTCAGCCCGGCTTCAACTTCTTCCATTTTGCTTTTCGAGAGGCTGCCGATTTTATCCCGGATGCTGTTCTTATCGACGGATTTTACTTGTGTAACGTTGATAACGCAGCGCTTCGGCATGTTGGCCTCGCCCTTTTTCAGGACTACGTTTCCGGGCAATTCACCGAACTTCAAAGTCGATGTGATGACTAGCATAATGACCGTACTGATACTGCTGTCGTTCAATGCATCGTTTTGAATGACGAGTCCGGGCCTGGTACCCAATGGCTCGGACCCTTTTCCCGGCGAGAAATCGACCCGGTAAATACTGCCACGTCGAATTACCATTCTTGTCCGCCTTCGCTGCCGGTACCCTCGAACCGCCTGGCCGTATCCAGTTGCTCTTTTTGAATCGTTTCGTCAGAAAATACTCTGTTGTAAGCATCCTTGAGCAGTTGTTTTCTCTCTTCCAACATCTTTTCGCTCAAGACGGACGTAATATAGCGGCTCCTCGTCAAGCCTCTTTCTTTGCTAAGTTTATCAATCAATAAGATTAAATTTTTGGGTATAGTAATGGCAACCTTCTGAGTGTTCATATATAGGACCTCCAAAAGTATGATATCTATAGCATACAAATACGTATACCACGGATGGTACCGAAATTGAAGCTTTAAGAACGCTTTCTGACCATCGCGCCTTAAGCAGATGGCGCAAGCCAGAGGTTGAAAAATGGGGTTATGGCGAGATCAATTGTACTGTCGGGAAATAGGATCGATATCTTGAAACATCTCTGGTCAACAGGGATAGTTGCAAGACCGCAGCTTGGGCGCCGATAAAGAAATCGGGCAATGGCGCCGTTTTCGCGCCTTGGCTTCTCTTGTATCGAAGGTAGGCCTTTCCAGCTAGAAAAAGCGCCTCTTTGGGGATTTCCAACATTTGGAAGCCGGCTTTGACGACGGCCGTTTCCAACGTCTCGATCGATGTAAAACCTATCGATATCTCGGAATAGATGATCGAATTGATGAAGAGTGTGGCGCTGTCAAAGCATTCCTCCAGCCGGGATTCAGACCAATCGGCCCATTTCGGGTCGTCCAAAAAAACATCCAGAATGACATTCGAATCGACGAGCACGCCCCTCATTTGCCGCCTCTGGTCAAAGCCATGATTTCATCGGTGCTCATTTTGACATCGGCGATCCCCCGCAATCTACCAAATTTGCGGATACGTTTGGGCTCGCCGCTGCGCTTGACCAAATAGAACCGGCCTTTTTCTTCCACGAAGTCGATCTCAACGGCGGGGGTGATGCCGAGCTTTTCGCGGACCTCTTGGGGAATGGTGACTTGCCCTTTGGTCGTGACTCTCATGATGGACCTCCAATCGCCGGATATGAGTATTACCGGCATGAGTAATACTTGTGGTGATTTTTGTCAATCAGCTCGCAAGACGATCCCTCGTCGGGGGACGTTGTTGACAAATGGGACTAAGATTTGCTTTGCCTAACCAAAATCTTAGCGACCGCGGATGTCGAAACACCCAAAAGCCTCGCCACCTCAGCAAAAGACAATCCAAGTTCATTTGTCAATCGACAGGCCAACTCGCATCGCACCTTGGATACGCAACGCAATCGGCTGCCTCCGCTTAACGCTGGAATAGAAACGCCATTTTCCCGGCAGCAATGCGCGATCAGATCGGATGCGCATTGCTGCCGGTCAAGGTTTGCCAGGCGATACTTCTTGGATAGATCCGCTTCGCTTAAAATTTGGGAAACGAACGTTCCGCCGCCTAAAATCCGATCATCCCCTTTTTCTTGCCCACCGATGCGGCGCAAGGCTTTGATTTCGGACCAACCCCCCGCTGATCTGATCAGCCCGCCGCCGACCAGATGGGGTTGCCTGCCGAGCTCGATGCCCATCTCGACAAAGCATCGGTATGCCTGGCTTGCACGATTTCTTCGATCTCCAAACCATCGCAAAACATACTCACATTCATGCCAGTCATATACAAAATTGCCCATCAGGCTGCTGTGGCCGCTCCAAGGATAACGATCAAGTTCCGCCATGGATCGAACCAATCCCGCCCTCAATGGATTCAAGTGAATGTATCGGACGAGTTCTTTAAAGTAAGCGTCTTCTTCCACGACGATGGATTTGTAGCGATTCTGGAAAAGATGCCCGTGGCGGTGATGCCGCCGGTTGTAGTCTCCGGCATATCCCGTTAACAATTTGCGCATCAGGGGCGCCAGGCCTTGGGGGCCGCTGCGCAAAAGCAGATGCGCATGGTTGGTCATCAAGGACCACGCATAAATGGCGGTTTGCGTGCGTTGCGACAAATCTCCGAGGCGCGCGATGAACTTTTCGCGGTCCTGGTCATCATCGACGATCCGACGCTTCTCGATTCCGCGCATTATAACATGATGAAGAGTTCCTGGTGCATCCAACCGGGCGCGTCTGGGCATGGCTCCGGCTCCTCCTGTAAATATTTTACAATGCGGAGGACATACAGAAGAAAGTCCAAATAGTCAACAACGTCCCCAAGTTCCCCCCAAGTTCCCCCCCAAGTTCCCCCCCGTTCTTTGAGGTGACCATGACTCTCCCATCGGCGAAAGCCATTCCTGGCCATTGCCTTGCTTCTGTTTACGGAGATTGAGAGCCGCGAAGGAAATCAGATCGATTTTTGTGAAAGTTTGAAGTACTTTGTAACAGATAATTGTTAGGGGTGTATTAATAATTCGACAACAGGCACCTCCCAGGTTTTGCTGCGGGCCATTGCGCGGTAATCCGGGCCGGCGTCGTCGGCCTGCCAGCGGAGCATGGCCACCACGCGGGCTTCGAGGATATCCGCCAGTCTCGGAATCCATTGGGCGGCGGCTTCTTTGGAGAGCCGGGCCACTGGGAAGTTTTCCGGGTCGCGCACTTCCACGCCGCTGCCGGCGGCGGTCAGGTGCAAGCGATGGCCCGTGGACAGTCGGGCCAGGTGGGTGTGGATGGGGTGCGCGGGTGGGAAGGTGCCGGCGTAGCTCAGGAAGATGTCCTTGGGTCCGAACAGATCGTAGTGCCGAGCGTTGACTTCCGGGGCGGTTTCGTCCGGGGGGGCGGCTTGCCTGGTGAGCACGGCGTCGCCGCTCAGGTCCCGGATCAAGGGGTTGCCCTGGTGCTTGAATTCCAGCAGGCAGAGGGTCTGGCGGGCGCGGGTCATGCCCACGTAAAGCAGGCGGCGTTCTTCTTCTTGCTTACTGCGTTCGGGCGACAGGTGCCAGCCGCCGTCGAGGATGAAGACGTGGTCGAACTCCATGCCCTTGGCCGCGTGGATGGTGTTGAGAAAGAGGCCCCGGCCCAGGGTGCGCTCGCGCCGCTGTTCGGCCAGAGCTTCGTAGAGCCAATCCACGTAGAACTGCACCGGCAGTTGGGCCTCTTCGGTTTCCAGGCCATAGGCGGCGTGCCATTCGGCCAGCAGGGCGGCCCACGGGTTGGCCCCGGCCTCGGGCAGCAGGCCGGTCAGTTCGGAGGCGGCATGAATTTGGTTTTCCATCTGCTTCAGGCTTTCCAGAAAGTTATGGATTTCCCGGACGCGCGGCAGGGGCAGGGGTTGGGACAAGTTGCGGCGTACGGCCGTGCCTCGGGATTCGAAACAGGCGCGCACGGCGGTCAGGCTTTCGTTGGTGCGGCCCAGCACGGCGCAGTTTTCCCAGTTCAGATCGGGCGCAAGGGCGCTGAGGCGCGACAGCTCCTGGAAGACGGCCGCGGCCTGGTGGGCGGCGTTTTGGACGACCAGGCGCTGCACCCGGCCCTGGGCCACGGGGTCCAGGGCCGCCCAGGGGCCGCCGGGCGCTTCGGCCGCGCGCTCGCGGTTGATGCGGATGGGGTGCTCGCCCTTCATGCGGTCGCGGTTGCGGGCAATCAAGCGATTGGCCGCGGCGATGATGTGGCCGCTGGAGCGGAAGTTCTCCACCATGTAGATGGGATCGGCCTGGTAATCGTGCTGGAAGCGCTGGATGAAGCCCACGTTGGCGCCCCGGAAGGCGTAGATGTTCTGATCGTCGTCGCCCACGGCCAGGATGGCCAGGCGACCCTCGGCTTCGGGCCGGGCGCGGCCGGCAATGGCCGAGACCAGTTCGTACTGGGCCTGGTCGATGTCCTGGTACTCGTCCACCAGGATGTGGCTGAAACCTTGCAGCAACTGCTCGCGCAGGGCATCTCCGTCCAGGCCGGCCAGGGGCGCCTGGCCCTTGAGCAGGGCCACGGCCGCGGCCAGGGGGGCGTCGAAATCGATGGCCTCCGCCGATTCCCGGCCGGCCAGCCACTCGCGCATGGAGAGCCCGGCCAGGCGCAGGGCCGCACCGTGGTAAGTGGCCACCGTGACGCCCCGGGCATCGGGCCCGACCAGGTCGTGCAGCCGCCGGCGCAGGGCCACGGCCGCGTGGTGGTTAAAGCACATCACCAGGATGCGGCTGGGGGCCACGCGCTCCACGCGCAGCAGGTAGGCGCAGCGGTGGACCACCACCCGGGTCTTGCCCGCCCCCGGTCCGGCCAGCACCAACAGGTTGGCCTCCGTCGGCCGGCCCACGATGTCGATCTGGGTGGGATGGCGCAGGGATTCCACGATGCGGCGGTAGGAGTCCACGCTGGTGGCCCGTTCTAAAATTTCCGGGCGGTGGGCGAAGTACTTCTGGATGAAAGCCGTACGGGGCAGGGCGAAGTAATCGAGGACCAATCCCAGCGCCCGGGCCAACTGATCCATAGCCAACTGGGCGTACTCCACGATCACATGCACCTGGAAGCGCCGTTCACGGTAGTGGGCCGCCAGGGGTTTGAAGTCGCCCACGGTGTACTGCCGCCGGCGCTCGCCGGGGTTCAGGCGGATGGTCATGGCCTGGCGGAAGACCGCTAAACCGTTTTGCAGGGTGACGATCTTGTGCTCGTGGAGGAACATCAAGCCCCGGTCGATGGCCGCCAGGGGTTTGCTCACCTGGGCGTGGAGCAGCAGATCGTGGCGGATGGCCGCGGCCAGCTCTTCGGCGCCGAACTCCACCAGCCGTTCGCCCGGGGCCTCCGGGCCTGCTTCGGCCGGGTCGGTTTTGGCCTTGGCCAGCAGTTCGCCCAAGATCAGGGCGGCCACGTTGCGGCGCAGGGCGGCCGTCTCGGCGATGGTCTGCCAGCCCCGGCGCAACTGCACCCGGTAGCGGTTGCGGCCGATGTGCTTGAGTTCCACCGCCCCATGGGAGCCGGCCAGCCCCTTGCCGTCGCCGGCCAGCCCCTTGAGCAGGTGGCGCAAGGTCACCACATCGCTGGGCGCACCGTCGTTTTGCAGCCGCTGGTTGACGCGGCTGAGGTCCAGGGTCAGCCACTCGCCGTTTTCGGCATCGGGGGCCTCTGCCTGCATCAGTTTGAGCAGCCGCTGCTCCAGGTCGCCTACCTGGTCCAGCAGCCGACGGGCGTTATGGGTACCCTTGGTCTGCACGAAGGCCGAGAGCATCAGCCCCTTGTCCAGCAGCCGCGCGTCCGACATGTCGTGCATGGCCTGGATCACCATCTGGGCCGGGGTCAGGCCGGTGCTCTGCTCCAGGCGGCGCAACTGGTCGGCCGAGGTGTAGAGCCGCTCGGCGATATCGTCGGCGCTCAGCCCCTGGTCGGGCGGGGCATTGAACATCACCGCCAGGATGCCGCGCCATAATTGCGCGCCCATGGGGGAGAGGTTCAGCCGCGTGATCGTCTCGTCGGCGGCCGCCACGCTTTTGACCAGCGGTTTGCCCTGGAACACCTGGGTGAGGTTTTGGTTGCGCTCCAGCAGCCCGGCCCGTTCGAGCCACGCCAGGGCCGTGCGCAGGCGGGTGTCGTTGGCGCCGTCCTGGGGATCGAAGAGCGGGGCCAGCGCCTCGTCGCGCAGCAGCTCCTGGGTGGTGATGACGATGTCGTTGTCGCGGTTGCGCTTGGCGCGGCGCAGGCAGCCCAAAATCTGCTGGATCTCCCGGCGCTGGATTTCGGAATAGGCCCCCAGGGAGAACTGGGTTTCGGCGTCCTGGGGGTCGTAGAGCAGGATGCAGTGGGCAGGCTGAAGATCGCGTCCGGCCCGTCCGGCCTCTTGCAGATAGTTCTCCAGCGAGCCGGGCAGATCGTAGTGCAGCACCAGGCGGATGTCGCTCTTGTCGATGCCCATGCCGAAGGCGTTGGTGGCGCAGATCACCGGCACCTGGCCGGCCACGAAGGCTTCGATGATGCGCCGCTTGTCATGGGCTTCCAGGCCGGCGTGAAAGGCTTCGGCCGTCATCCCCTTTTGCACCAGGTAGTCGCGGATCTGCTCGGTGGTTTTGCGCCGGGCCGCATAGACGATGGTGCTGGCATGCGCCTGGCCTTCCAGGTGGCGTTGGACCAGGGCCAGGGTCTGTTCCGGTTTCTGGGCTTCGTTCACCGGGATGATGTCGAAGATCAGGTTGTCGCGCTCCACGCCGCCTTCGAAGAGGTGCAGCGTTTGCTTCAACTCGGTTTGAAAGTAGGCCGTGATCTCTTCGATGACGTCGGGCTTGGCCGTGGCCGTGAAGCAGGCCATAGGCGGCAGGGGCAGTTGCTGGGCCTGGGTGAACTCGCGGATGAAGCGCCCGGCGTAGAGATAGTCGGGCCGGAAATCGTGGCCCCACTTGGAGAGGCAGTGGGCCTCGTCGAAGACCCAGCAGCCGATCTCCCGCTGGGAGAGGACCTCGCGCACCGAGCGGCTGCGGAGCTGCTCGGGGGAGATATACAGGATCGCGATGTCGCCCATACGCACCCGTTCCATCACCTCCCCCCGTTCGGGGGGCGTGAGCAGGCCGTAGATGGCCGCGGCAAAGGGGGTGCCCGTATTGGCCACCAGGTTGTCCACCTGGTCTTTCATCAGGGCTTGCAGGGGCGAGAGCACCACCGTGAGCTGCCCCCGGCGCAGGTGGCGCACCAGGGCCGGCAACTGGTAGCAGAGGGACTTGCCGCCGCCGGTGGGCAGGATGGCCAGCAGGGGCTGGTCGCCCAAGCCGTGAAGCACGATCTCGCGTTGCAGGCTATGGCCGTCGGCGGTTTTGGGCGCCGGGCGGAAGGCGTCGAAGCCGAAGAAGCGCTGGAGCTGGGCGTCGGGATCGTGCATCGTCCGGCAGTAGTCGCAGGCGGGATCGCCACAGGGCCGGTCGCGCAGGCGGGTCAGAAAGGGCACGATGCCGGGGAACTGGTGGCGCACCCAGGGGGGCAGCACCGAGTTGGAGCCGGCAACTTGCAGCCAGGCCAGTCCATAAGCCGCGACGGGGGCGTTCCGCGGATCGCTGGCCAGTTGGGAGACGGCGCCGGCCGCGGCCCGGCGGCAGATATTGGCCGATGTCAGATGCAGGAAGATATCTTCCACCTGGGATGCGTCCGCCAGGGGCGGCGCACCTAAAGCCGCGAAGAGCTGCCCCAGGCCGTCGCCGCCGAAAGCACCGAACCGGCTTTGTGAGAAGCAGAAGCGGTAGACCGAGAGTATTTGAGGGTTCTCTTGCGCCTGGCGGCCAAAACTCTCCCACTGGTCCTTGAAAAGCGCGAGGGCCAGGCGGGCATCTTGCAGCGGATCGCTGAGGGCCGCGCGTACCAGTTTGTAGTCTTTGACCAGGCGGTGGTAGGGGTTCTGGGGAAAGGCCAGGGGCGAAAGCAAAAGGGTGTCGATCACCGGCCGGCCGAGCAACCGCATGCCCGGAGCCAGGGCCTGGAGCAGGGGCAGGTCGTGGTGCAGGATATTGTGGCCCAGCACGAAGGCCGCCGAATGCCCGAAAGCGTCCAGGGCCGCCAGGGCCTCGGCCGCTGGCCCCTGGCCTTCAACCCACTCGAACAACCGTTCCTGAAAGAGGGCGCCGATGCACCGCAAACGGCTGCCCGACCTGGAAACTTCCAGATCCAGGGCCAGGATCTGCGCGTTGAGCCGGTCAAAGGCCATGGCGGAAGAGCGGGCTCCTATGGGGAAGGGGTGAGGATCTGCTTTACGCGGCCCACCTGTCCATCGGCCAGGCGCACCTTGATGCCATGGGGGTGGTGGGGCGAACGGGTCAACAAATCCCGGACGATGCCGCGGGTCAGGCGGCCCGAGCGTTGGTCCTGCTTGAGGACGATCTCAACTTCCATCCCCGGTCGAATATCGTTGCGGTCATTGGCGCCCATAATCGTTCATGCTCCTCCATAATTCTGATTTTTATAAGTGATCTCGCCGGGATTGGCAATACACCAAAAAATCCTGTTGACATCCGTCGGGCAATTAAATACATGTAGGAAAAACTGACTGAGCACTCAGTACAAAGGTTATCTATGTCACGCAAAGAGGATATCTTACAAGTCGCCACCCACCTGCTGGCCATCAAGGGCTACAAGGATGCCTCGATGGCCGAACTGGCCAAGATCAGCGGCGTGGCCCAGGGGACCGTCTTCTATCACTACAGCACCAAAGAGGCGCTCTTCCTGGCCATCTTGAAGGCTTTCCGGGAGGATGTCGTCGCCCAGTTCTCCCGTTACCGCAATGAGCATCAGTTCTCCTCCGGTTTGGACATGGTCGAGCAGGCCCTCGCCTTTTACCTGCAAATGGCCTCCCAGATGGAGGATCGCTTCATGCTGCTCCACCGGCACGACGCCTACGAACTGGCCCAGGTGAATCCCGAATGCCGCGACTGCCTGGAGGCGATCTACGACTGTTTGATCGATATTTTCGAGCAGGCCATCCTGACCGGTCAAAAGGACGGCTCCATCCGCGAAATGCCGGCCCGGCGCATGGCCATGATCGTTTTTACCATGGTGGATGGGCTGATCCGCTTGCACACCTATCGCTTGTACGACGCAGGCGTGCTCTACGACGATGTGGTCCAGTCGTGCCGCACCCTGTTGCAAAATAATCCCTCAGCGTTCAGGAGTTGAAGATGCTTGGCAAGATTTTCCCCTTCATCAATTGGTTCAAGGATTACGACCTCGGCGCGCTCAAGGCCGACGGCATCGCCGGGTTGACCGTGGCCCTGGTCCTGATTCCCCAGTCCATGGCCTATGCCCAGTTGGCCGGGTTGCCGGCGTACTACGGTTTGTACGCCTCTTTCCTGCCGCCCATGTTGGCGGCCCTGTTCGGCTCCAGCCGGCAGTTGGCCACCGGGCCGGTGGCCGTGGTGTCGCTGATGACCGCGGCCTCGCTGGAACCCCTGGCCACATCCGGTAGCGAGGGGTACATCGCCTATGCCATCGTGCTGGCCCTGATGGTGGGGCTGTTCCAGCTCAGTTTGGGGATCTTGCGCCTCGGGCTGGTGGTCAACTTTCTCTCCCATCCGGTGGTCAACGGCTTTACCAACGCGGCGGCCATCATCATCGCCACCTCCCAGCTCTCTAAAATGTTCGGCGTGAGCGTCGATACGGCCACCCACCATTACGAAACCATTTGGCGCGTTATTCAGGAGGCGGCCCACTACATCCACTGGCCCACGCTGCTCATGGGCATTTTCGCTTTCGCCATCATGTATGGGCTCAAGATCCTGGCGCCGCGCGTCCCCAATGTGCTGGTGGCCGTGGTGCTGACCACCTTGATCTCCTGGGGCACGGGCTTCGAGCATAACCGGGCGGTGCCGGCCACGGCCATCGTCTCGCCCAAGGTTCAGACCCTCATCGCCCAGTTCAACGAGGCCACCCTTGGGATTGCGTCCCTGGCCGAGGAGCGCACCGCGATCAACCGGATTCTATCCGAGGCCGGCCAATCCCATGACGCCGAAAGGGCCATCGATGCCCGGCACGATGTGGATGTGGTCCAGGTGCGCATGCAGCGTTTCAAGGATCAGGCCCAGGCGGCCAGAAAAGAGTTGCGCCATTCGATCTTCGGCGCGGTGGTCCAAAATGACGGATCGCTGGTATTTTATCCCGAAGAAGATCTGCCCGCCGATGCCGAAACCGACGGTCGGCGCTGGCACATCCGGGTGGGCAATACCGCCCTGGCTACCGATGGCGTCGTCATGAAGGGCGGGGGGGCCGTGGTCGGCAGTATTCCCAAGGGGTTGCCCGCCTTTTCCATTCCCAAACTGGAGTGGGGGGCGATTTTGCATCTATTTCCATTTGCCGCCATCATCTCCCTGTTGGGATTCATGGAGGCCATTTCGATTGCCAAGGCCATGGCCGGTAAAACCGGTCAGCGCCTCGACCCCAACCAGGAGTTGATCGGTCAAGGGGTGGCCAATTTGATCGGGGCCCTGGGCAAGAGCTACCCCATCTCCGGATCGTTTTCGCGCTCGGCGGTCAATTTACAGGCCGGGGCCGCAACGGGACTCTCCAGTGTGTTCACCAGCCTGACGGTGGTCATCGCCCTGCTGTTCTTCACCCCCTTGCTTTATCATTTGCCGCAATCGGTGTTGGCGGCCGTCATCATGATGGCCGTGATCGGGTTGCTCAACGTTTCCGGTTTTATCCACGCCTGGCACGCCAAGTGGTATGACGGCCTCATCTCGATTATCTCCTTCGCGGCCACGCTGGCTTTCGCGCCCCATCTGGACAAGGGTATCATGATCGGCGTGGTGTTGTCCCTGGGCGTCTTTTTGTATAAGAGCATGCGACCCAAGGTGGTCTCTTTGTCGCGGGCCGCGGACGAGGCCTTGCGCTGTGTTTCCACCCATGGGTTGAAAGAGTGCGAACATGTGGCCATGGTGCGTTTCGACGGCCCGCTCTTCTTCGCCAACTCCAGCTACCTGGAAGACAAGATGATGGAGATCATGCGCGCCAAGCCGGGTCTGAAGCATATTATTCTGGTATCCAACGGCATCAACGACATCGACGCTTCGGGAGAAGAGACCTTGTCCCTGCTGATCGACCGCATCCGCAGCGCGGGCGTCGACATCTCGTTGAGCGGGGTGAACGAGGAAGTAATGAAGGTGTTTCGGCGCACGCACTTGCCGGAGAAGGTCGGCGAAGACCATATATTCCCGACCATGGAAAAGGCCATCACGGCCGTGCATCCCGAATCCCATCGTCTGAGCACGGAGCAGGCCTGCCCGCTGCTCACCGTTTGCCATTTAGTGGAGAACTGATCGCCGTTAAAGGGAGAAGCATATGTCGGTCATTACGATTTTCAGCGGAACGTTTTGCAATGAAGACGCGGTGGTGCGCGCCCTGGGCGCTCAAACCGGATATCGGCTGGTGAGCGATACCGAACTCGTCGCGGCGGCCAGCCGGCAGTCGGGGATTCCCGAAGCCAAAATCGAGCGGGCTTTTTCGGCGCGTACCTCGGTGTTCAACAAATTCACCCACGAGCGCGAACGGTCCATGGCTCACCTGCGCATGGCCATGGCCCGCGCCTTGGCCGCCGACAACCTGGTGATCCACGGGTTTGCCGGCCATCTGATCCCCAGGGAGATCAGCCATGTGCTGCGGATCTGCCTCATCGCCGATCTCAAAGCGCGCGTGGCCACGGCAGCCAAAGCATTGCAAGTCAAGGACGGCGAAGCCCTCAAACTGATCCACAAGCAGGAAGAGGATCGCGCCGCCTGGGTACTGGCGCTGCACGGGATGCAGGACCCCTGGGCGCCCGCGCTCTACGACATGGTGCTGCCCACCGACAAGATGGAAGCCCAGGAGATCGCCGATGCCGTCGCCCAGAATGCCGCTTCCTCGGTGGTACGCCTGACCAGCCGCGGCCAGCGAGCGGTGGAAGACTTTCTGCTGGCGGCCCAGGTAGAGGCGGCCCTGGTGCAGGATGGGCACCAGGTGGGGGTCCAGGCCAGGGAAGGACGGGTGGAATTGACCATCAACAAACATGTGCTGATGCTCAGCCGGTTGGAGAGCGAACTGAAGACCATCGCCGGCAAGGTGGCCGGCGTTCAAGCGGTGGAGACCAAGGTGGGGCCCGGTTTCTACCAGGCGGATATTTACCGCAGACAGGATTTCAATATGCCTTCCAAAATACTTCTGGTGGATGACGAACGGGAGTTCGTGCAAACTTTGTCCGAACGGCTGCTCATGCGCGACCTGGGCTCGGCCGTGGCCTATGATGGCGAGTCGGCCCTGGAGGTGGTGCGCGAAGACGAACCGGATGTGATGATCCTGGATCTCAAGATGCCGGGCATCGACGGCATCGAAGTGCTGCGCCGGGTCAAGGAGAGCCAGCCGGAGATCGAGGTGATCATCCTTACCGGCCACGGTTCGGAGGCCGACCGGGACACCTGCATGGGGCTGGGAGCCTTCGCTTACCTGCAAAAGCCGGTGGATGTGGAAGAGCTGAGCGCCACCATCCGGCGGGCCAACGAGAAGATCAAGCAGAAAAATTCGGCGCGCGGCTAAAGGCGCTCGAAACATTGGGGTAAGAATCTCGGGCCGTGACGACATGGCCCGGCGGTGGATCGGTAATTCCTCGTGAGGCGGTATGAGCTGGTTGTCTAAAATAAGACCGGAATTCTTGAAGGTGCGGCCCGATTCGCCCGGCGCGTCCCGCTACCTGTTCAACTACCGGCGCATCTGGAAGTGGTCCGTGCTGCTCACCGGCATCGTCGCCCTGGTGCCGCTGATCTTCATCACCCTGGTGGATTACAAGGTGACCGAACAGGCCTTGGAATCGGAGTTCCGGCTGCGGACGGCCCGTATTGTCTCCAATACCCGGCGCGTGGTGGGCTTTTTTCTCACCGAACGCCGGGCTGCCCTGGATTTCATCGCCCGGGACAACGCCCCCCAGGTGCTCCTCGATCCGGTGCGCCTGAACGCCATTCTGGATGGATTGCAGAAAAGTTTCGGCGGCGGGTTCATGGACCTGGGCGTCATCGGCGCCGATGGTCAGCAAAAGACCTATGTCGGGCCCTTCGGTCTCCAGGACAAGGATTACCACGAGCAGCCCTGGTTCCAGATGGTGGTGGACCGGGGGGTCTATGTCAGCGATGTCTTCCTTGGGTTTCGCCAGGTGCCCCACTTGATCATCGCCGTGCGCCAGAACATGCCCAACGGGTCGTTCCAGGTGTTGCGGGCCTCCCTGGGCATCGGGCCCTTCGAAGATCTTCTGGCCAATATGGAGCTGGGCGGCCTGGGCGAAGCGTTCATGGTCAACGGCCGCGGCGTGCTTCAGACCCACTCGCGCACCTTCGGCCGCGTGCTCGAAACCATGAGCCTGCCGGTCCCCGAATACCACCCCTCCACCCAGGTGGTGGACGGGGTCGGCGGCTCGGGTGAACGACTGCAGATCGGCTACTCTTTTATCGAGGACACGCCGTTTATCCTGATGATCGTCAAAAAGCAGCAGGACCTCATGCGGGCCTGGCACCGCACCCGCCTGGAACTGATCCTTTTCCTGGTTTTCAGCGTGACGCTGATCTCGGGGGTCATACTGGGCACGGCCACCTATATGGTGCGCAACATCCACCTGGCCGATGAAAAACGGCTGGTGAGCCTGCATCACCTGGAGTACAGCAACAAGATGGCCAGCATCGGCCGCATGGCCGCCAGCGTGGCCCATGAGATCAACAATCCCCTGGCCATCATCAACGAGAAGGCCGGGCTCATCAAGGACCTGTTTACCATCAAACAGTTGTACGCCGGGGATGCAAAGCTCAACGGCCTGGTGGATTCGATCTTGGCTTCGGTGAAACGGGCCGGCCAAATCACCAAGCGGCTGCTTACCTTTGCCCGTAACCTGGAGGCCGCGGTCGAGGATGTCCAATTGGGCGACTTGGTGCGGGAAGTGTTCAGCTTCGTGGACAAAGAGGCCCAAATGCGCGATATTCAGATCGAGGTGGATGTGGCCCCTGCCACGCCCGCCATCCGCAGCGACCGGGGCAAGCTCCAGCAGATCTTTCTCAACATCGTCAACAACGCCTTTGCCGCCGTGGAGGACGGGGGGCACCTGCGCGTCCAGGTCCGGCCGGAAGACGGGGCCCAAGGCGTCGTCTTGAATTTTTGCGACGACGGCTGCGGCATACCGACCGAGGATGTCCATCGCATTTTCGAGCCGTTTTTTTCGACCAAAACCGGCAAAGGGGGCACCGGCCTGGGGCTCTCCATCACCTACAACCTGGTCCATGAGATCGGCGGGCGCATCGACGTGACAAGTGAGGTGGGCAAGGGAACCTGCTTTGTGATTCAATTGCCGACGGACATCGCCGCCCTGAAAGGTAGAAATCATGAGGGTATTGCTGGTAGATGACGAAGCCGATCTGGCTTCGGCCCTGGCCGAACGGCTGGACATGCGCGGCATCGCGGCGGATTGGGTGGATTCGGGCCAGGAGGCCATGGAGCGCGTGGCAGAGAGCCGTTATGACCTGGCGGTGCTGGATCTGAGGATGCCCAAGATCGGCGGCCTGGAACTCAAGGCCCGCATGCAGGCGCTCTATCCTCACATGAAGTTCATCTTCCTGACCGGATATGGATCGGAAAAAGATTTCGAAACCGTGGCCTGCGAATCCGGTGAAAAATGCTACCTGGTCAAGCCCGTGGAGATCGAGGACCTGATCCGGCTGATGCGGGAACTGACCAAGAACAGGGGAGGCAGCCAATGAACGCTGGACCGAACCGCGTGGGCCAAAGCGGCCTGACCTATTTCGGCCGCACCACGGCCTCCATCTCCCATGAGCTAAAGAATGCCCTGGCCATCATCAAGGAGAACGCCGGCTTGCTGGACGACTATCTGCTGATGGCCGACAAGGGCATGCCCCTTGATGCGGCGCGCTTTAGAACCGTTACCGGCCGCATCGCAGACCAGATCACGCGGGCCGACGGCATCATCAAAAACCTCAACCGCTTCGCCCACAGCGTGGATGAGCCCATCAAGGCCATCGACCTGAATGAAACCGCGGGCCTGCTGGATGTCTTGTCCCAGCGCGAGGCGGCCATGCGCCAGGTGACCTTGCAGGTGTGTCCCGCCGGTGCAGCGACCCCGGTAACCACGGCCCCTTACTTGCTGCTGACCCTGTTGGGCCGCTGCCTGAGCCTCTGCTTGCAGCACATGGGGTCGGGCAAGACCCTCACGGTCAAAGTGACCAAGGGGCCGGACGGCGGCCGCATCGAATTTGAAGGCTTGGATGCCGCTGCCCTGGCGGCCGCCGGTGATTTTCCTGGGGAGAACGAATCCGCGCTTTTAAACGCCGTGGGTGCCGAATGCCATCTGGATGGTACCCACGGGTGTATGTCCATAACCTTATCCAACCGCTGACCTTGGCCTGCACAGGGCCGACGGGCACTCAGTCGAAAGGAGCAATGATATGACGGAAAAAATTTTGTTGGTGGATGACGAGAAGGATTTCCTGACGGTCATGTCCGAGCGCATGACGGCCAGGGGCATGCAAGTGACCACCGCCGATTCGGCTGAGGCGGCATTGCAGGAGGTGGAGGGTGGTTCTTACGATGCCATCGTCCTGGACCTGAAGATGCCCGGCATGGACGGCCTCGAGACCTTGAAGGCCATCAAGGCCAGAAACCCGACCTTGCAGGTGATTTTGCTGACGGGCCACGCCACCTTGGAAAAAGGCATCGAAGCCATGAAACTGGGCGCCATGGATTTCGTGGAAAAGCCGGCCGATCTGAATCTGCTCACCGAGAAGATCCGAAGCGCCCAGGCGCGAAAAATGGTGCTGGTGGCCAAGCAGACCGAACAGAAATTGAAAAACATTCTCACCACCAAAGGCTGGTAGCTGATTGCCTTTCCACTCCTCGGGATGGGCGTAGCCATAAAGGCACCTGTTCGGACGCCCATCCCGATTCAATCTTCCCCGAAGGCATCCATATAGACCCCGGTCTCTATCGAACATAGACCGCTGTTAGAGAATTGTTGACTCCACGCCGCCAATTGGCCTATGAAACAGGTTCTCTCCCTGCTGCTTTCTGCCGCGACGCCTAACGATGACACTTGGCAGGCAGCGACGATCCGATCAGGAGAGCGATTGCATCGGCGGTTGAAAATGGATCTCTTCGATCCGGTGGAAACGGCCATTCGTTGGGCTTTGTTATTCTCGGCAACCGGATCGATCAGGCAATGAATAGTCAAACCATCCGCAGGTCCCTGCGGTGCGGGCTCTGTCGTCGATCAGGCTGTCGATCAGCCTGTGGAATTAGGTGGTTCCTATGCACAAAATCATCAAACGCTTTCTCACCCTGCGCCTGCGCAAACGGCGGCGCTTTCGTGTGAAAGACGGCATATATGTGGTTCAGGGTCGATACCTGTCTTCGGGGAAGAACCAGGTCAATGACATCAGCATGGGCGGTTTGTCGTTCTATTATATCGAAAGCGGCAACAAGGTCAGCCGGGATCAACAGACCGTGACCCTGCTCACCGACAGCCCGAACTCCGCCATCCATGTCCCCTGTAGGATCGTATGCGATGACAGCACCGGCGAACTGATCTTTTCCAACCAGTCGGTCAAACGCCGCTGCGTGAAATTCGGACGCCTGAGCACGGAGCAGAAAAAACAGATCAAAGACCTGATCCGGGGCTATTGCCTGCATTCTTGATCCGGACCAGAATCCCTTTGGGTCGGCAACGATCTGTCAGGCAACTTTCAGAATTGCGAAATCTTCTTCGGATGGCATGCTGAACATCAGGGTGTGACGGATGCGGTCCAGATTCTTGCGCAGGGCCGCCCGGCGATGCTCCCCCATGGGCAAACCTTCGGCCACAGCGGTCAACATCACCGCCAAGAGCTTGATTCTCTGATAAAAAATATGGTCGCAGGTCGTACCCAACGGTCGCGGATCAATGGTGGCCTGGCTCATGTATCGGGCATTTTCCAGCATGGCCTGGCGGCGGCGTTCTCCCAGGGGGTAATTCCCGAGATACCCATAGCCCATGATCACCATCAATTGCAGACGGGAAAAAAAGAGGTCTTCCGCATCCATTTCGCGGGTTTGATCGGATGGAGAGCCCAATCGAAGCATGCCCAATTCATCCCTCTTTCGTTGGCGCGTGGTTGTCCACTTTCGAAGCGCCCAGGCTTGTATCTTCCCGGAGCGCATAAGTCAAGCGTCCCCTTGTTTAGGCAGCGATTTTTGCTGAACAGCATTCATCGGGGCCGATGCGCGCACAGCGCGTTCAGGTCATGGTCCAATTCACCGGCCACACATTTCAAGTGCCGCTAATGATGCGCTCCGGGCGGCCTGGAAACTCGCTGCGCTCAAACAGTCCAGGCCGCTTTTCCTACGCTGCACCAAAGCGGCACTAAAAATATATGGCCAATGGTGCCTCGAACCATGACCTGAACGCACTGTGACGGTTCACCCAGAATTGCTGTTGTTCAGGGGAAACTCTCTTCCAATGAAATTCCCATGATCTCCAACTATTGGATGGAATTAGCGGCGCGGTGGTTATCTGGGCGATACGATTTTAAATACCGCGCCGGCGCGCTCCTTGCCAGCGGGTTGACCATGATGGGCGGCGGCGTGTGCCCCGATGATGACGGCGGCCACGGAAGTCTCCCGTCGATCAAGGCCCGAGCGTCTTTCGGGGATGTGATTGGAGTAAGCGAAAGAACGCCTCTCGAAACTAAGGCGCCGCTCCGCCAGGCAAGTTTGAACGGCATGTCGCTTCATTCGATAACCTCCCTTCGGGTTGCTTTCTTGTGAGGTCGTCGGGCAAGTCTACCGCTTACAAAGCAAAACTTATGCCTGGTTTATTTCGACCGAAAAGGGTAATAGTAACCGGCCTTTCAGATAAAGAGGAGGTTCGCGCGACCCGCTCCGGCGACGCAATTTTGCCTCCAGGAACCAATTTTTCGCTCGGGGGAGGAAGTGCTGCCGGGTGGGTTCCCTTCTATCTCGGTCAGATGGATTGGAATGTACCCGGATGAAGCCTGAAGCGGAGACATCCCTAACCGTCACAGCCGGCGATGAAAACCAAATGATGAGAGCGAAAAGTGGAGGAAACATGCCTTTTGTGTTGAAGCACCTGCGATGTGTCCTGGCCGTGGTCTTATTCGCGTTTTTTGCGGGTTGCGCCGGTGCGCCTTCGCCGGAGAAGCCGACGGAACCCATATCCCTGACGGTGCTCTTTTTCAACGACCTGCATGGCCATCTCATGCCCTTCGAGATCAAGGGCGATCAGGGGGTGGAAGAGGTGGGGGGCATCGCCCGTCTGGCCACGCTGATCCGTCAGGTTCGGGAGGAGAACAGCCGCAAACAGGTACGCACCCTGGTTTTGGTGGCCGGCGATATCCTCCAGGGAACGCCCATGTCCACGGTCTTCAAGGGCGAGCCGGACATCCGCTGCCTGAACGCCATGGGGGTGGATGCCATGACGGTGGGCAACCACGAATTCGACTTCGGCCTGGAGAACTTCCTCAAGCTCAAGGCCCAGGCCGCCTTTCCCTTTCTCAGCGCCAATATCGTTTTGAAAGAGAGCGGCCGGTTGCTGTGCCAGCCCGCCCTGGGCGTGCCCCTGGCGGACGGCGTGACCTTCACCATCATCGGCGCCACCACCCAGGAACTGCTTAGCACCACCCAGGCCGAGCATGTGGCCACGCTGGGGGTGCTCGATTCCGTGGCGGCCGTGCGCCAGGCTCATGCCGAGGTTATCGCCCAAGGGCCGGTGTTGCTGCTTTCCCACAGCCGCCAGGTGACCGACCGCCAAATCGCCAGAGCGCTGCCCGATCTGGTCGCCGTCGTCGGCGGCCATGATCAGGTGCTCTTGTCGCCCTACGGCATCGAGGGGCGCGTGCCCATCCTGCAAGCATTCGAAAAGGGGCGCTACCTGGGCCGCCTCGACCTGCGCATCGACCCCGTTTCCAGAAAGGCGAAACTGATCGATGCCACATATATCAAAGTAACCGCGGACATCGTTTCGGACCCGGAGATTGCCGCCATCGTCGGCGCCTATCACGAGCGGCTGGGCCAGCAATTCAAGGAGGTCATCGGCCGCTGCGACACTTTCCTGGACGGCGAGCGCGAACACATCCGCTACCAGGAGACCAATCTGGGCAATTTCATCACCGATATCATGCGCGCCCACACCGGCGCCCAAATCGCCATGATCAATGCCGGCGCCTTGCGGGCCAGCATCAAAGAGGGCCCGGTCACCGTCGAAGATGTCTTCAAGGCCATGCCCTATGGCAACGAACTGGTGCGCGTGGAACTGACCGGCGCCGAGATCCGACAAGCGCTTCAGCGCGCCGTACGCGGCACCCGGGAAGACGAGGACGGCGGTTTCCTGCATGTGTCCGGCCTGAGCTTCGATGTGCGCGGCCGATCGGCAGAAAATATCCGTGTGGGCGCCGACCGGCGGCCTCTGGAGGCCGGGGCGCTCTATTCGGTGGTGGTCCCCGATTTTCTGGCTTCGGGGGGCGATGAACATGTCATTTTCAAGAACAAGCCACAAATTAAAACCGGCTCGCCTTTACGTGAACTGATTGTCGACACCATCCGTCAGCGCGGAGCGATATCCGCCAAGGTCGAGGGACGTATCCAGCGCGTGGAATAGCAGGCGGGCTCGAGAACCTGACCGGCAGGAACCAATTATAAATCTACATGGGCCGCAATGCGCTGGCGCACCATCTCGGCCGTCTCCTCGACGCTCAGGTGGGCAAAATCGGCGTAGGGGATCTCTTCGAGCACTTCGATGCGGATGGGATGGCTGCCGTGGAAGTTCAGGCTGGCTTTGGGCAGGGCTTCCTTGGAGCCGTTGATGGCGATGGTCAGGATGGGCGCTTTCATGCGGTGGGCCACGATGAAGGCCCCCGGTTTGAACGGCTTCAGGTGGCCGGTTTTCGAGCGCGTGCCTTCGGGGAAAAAGAAGACCGAACTCCCTTTGGCCAGGGCCTTCTCGCTATCGGCCAGGGCCTGCCGGCTGCTTTCTCTCTCGCCCCGCAGCAGCCGGATGTAGCCATTGAGATACATGTTCCATCCGATGAAAGGCACGCGGAACATCTCGGCCTTGGAGACCCATTTGAAGGGAAAGAAAAGACGGAAGGCCACCAGGATATCCAGCGCCGACTGGTGGTTGGATACGACCACATAGGCCGTTTTTTCCCGGATTTTTTCCCGTCCGATGGCGCGCACCGACCAGGCCGGCATGGTCCACAAATAGAGACAGGCCCAGAACGAGGTGAACATGTGCAGCCACACCAGGCGCTTGTCAAAGGGCCTGGTGCAGGCCCACAGGATCAGGGCCACCACGAAAAAGACCGCGGAAGAAAGCCCCATATACGCCAAAAACAACCATGCGATGATACGATTCATGATTTTTCCTCAGACAGGAACTTAAGAGCGCGCTTAATGTATCTCAATCGCGTGCCGCTCGCCATCGTTTTTTCCTCCGGGAGCACCCCGCGACAATCCTCTTGCGTGGCGGCCGAAGGCGCAATAAGATCGCCCCGACAGCAATGACCGCTCACAAGGTTTCCACGAGGTGCCATGACGGTAATACTGGATCAGGGGATCGATGCCATCGTTTGGCTGCAGCAGTTCAGCCCGCTCCTGGATGGGTTTTTCCGCTTTTTGACCTCATTGGGCGACAAGGAATTTTTCCTTCTCTTTTTGCCTTTCTGCTACTGGAGTCTGGACCGCCGTGTCGGTGCCCGGCTCACGATCTTTTTCCTGCTTTCGGCTTACATCAACTCAGCCGTCAAGGTTTTGTGCAATCAGCCGAGACCCTTCGAATACAGCGCCAGGGTGCGCGGCATCGTGCCGGCCGGGGGTTGCGGTTTCCCCAGCGGACACACCCAGGCCACGGTGTTGATCTGGGGCTACCTGGCGGCCTGCTTTCGTCGCTTCTGGCTCTGGGGCTTGGCGCTGGTGCTGATGGTCCTGGTGCCTCTCTCACGGCTCTATCTGGGCGTCCATTTCCCCACCGACCTGGTCGGCGGCTACTGGCTCGGCGCCATCATGCTTTTCATCGCCATCGGACCGGCCTTGCGCCTGGAAGCGTGGCTCCGACAATGCGGCCCGGGGTGGCAATTGGCCGCGGCTGTTTTGCTGCCCCTGGGATTGACGGCGCTCTTTCCGGATAAGACCGGTGTGAGCGCCATGGCGACCCTGACGGGGTTTGGTGTCGGCCTGATCGCCGAATCCCGCTGGGTCCGTTTCGAATGTGACGGTGACTGGCGGCGGCGCGGGCTGCGATTTTTGTTGGGCGGGAGCATCCTTTTGATCCTGTGGACCGGAACGGGGCGGCTGGGGGTTTTTCTGGAGCCCGGGATGCTTTTGCGCTATGTCCGGTATGGGGTGATCGGGCTCTGGATCGCCTGGGGGGCGCCCTGGACATTTGTGCGCCTGGGACTGGCCGGAAAGCGACTGCAGATTGACCTGAAGCCAGGGGATGCGGTGTCGGGGCCGGCGCCATTGGTCACAATCAACGCTAAAGGGGAGGGAACATGAGCGCTTTCGAGGCATACGAATCTTACGATGCCCTGGGGTTGGCCGAATTGGTGCGCCGGGGCGAAGTGACACCCATGGAACTGCTGGATGCGGCCATCGAGCGGGTGGAAATGCGCAATCCCGAGCTCAATGCCGTGGTGATGCCCATGTACACCGAGGCCCGCAGCCGCATCCGATCCGGTTTGCCGCTGGGTCCCCTGCGGGGGGTTCCGTTCTTAATCAAAGACCTGGGACTCTTCTACAAAGGCTTTGCCACCACCTTCGGCAGCCGGTTGTACGCCGACGCCCTCGCGGACCACGACAGCACCCTGGTGACCCGCTACCTGAAGGCCGGGCTGGTCGTTTTCGGCAAGACCAATACCCCCGAGTTCGGCATCACCGTGACCACCGAGCCCCAGCTCTACGGCCCCTGCCGCAACCCCTGGGACGTGACCCGCACCAGCGGCGGCTCCAGCGGCGGCGCGGCCGTGGCCGTGGCCGCGGGCCTGGTGCCGGCGGCGCATGCCTCCGACGGGGGCGGTTCGATCCGTATCCCGGCCGCCTGCTGTGGATTGTTCGGCCTCAAGCCCACCCGGGGTCGCGTCCCCGCCGGGCCGCCCATGGGCGAAGAGTGGAACGGTCTGAGCAGCAACCATGTGATCACCCGCTCGGTGCGCGACAGCGCGGCCCTGCTGGATGTGGCGGCCGGGCCCTCCCCTGGCGACCCCTATTGGGCGCCGCCCGCCGCCGGCGCTTTCCTGGAAGAGGTGGGGCGGCCGCCGGGCCGGCTGCGCATCGCGTTTACCACCACGGCTCCCAGCGGCCGGGCCGCAGACCCCCAGTGTCTGGCCGCGGTGAACGATGCGGCCCAGTTGTGCGAAGCACTGGGGCATATCGTCGAAGAGGCTGCTCCGGCCTTCGATTACGAGCCGTTTCAGCAGGCCTCGGTCACCCTCATCGACGCCAATACGCGCGCCATGCTCAGCGCCCGGGAGGCCTCCCTGGGACGCGAGGTCACCGCCGACGATGTGGAGTACATCATCTGGCGTTCGGCCGAGTCGGGCAAAAGCAAAAGCGCCGTGGAGGTCCTCCGGGCCATCCAGACCCTGCAGCGCGTCGGCCGGGAGGTTGCGCCCTTTTTCGAGAAGCACGACATCCTGCTGAGCCCGGTGCTTTTGCAGCCGCCCGTGCCTTTGGGATTTCTCGATACCAACACCCGGGAGGTGCGCACCTATGTGCAGCACCTGCTGAGCTTCTTCGGCTTCACCAACCTGTTCAACGCCACCGGCCAGCCCTCCATGTCCGTGCCCCTCTACTGGACGCCGGACAACCTGCCTGTGGGGTTGCTCTTTTCGGCGCGTTTCGGCGAAGAAGCGCTCCTGCTGCGCCTGGCCGCCCAACTGGAGCAGGCCCGGCCGTGGAAAGACCGACGCCCTGCGTTTCCCAAGAAAGGATGATGTCATGGCTGTCATCGACGCCGCCTGGATTCGAAACGTCATCGAAACCTTCATCCAGGACTCCCCGGACAACAATCTGGGCGACGGCAGCGGCGAGAAAGCCTTTGCCGCCCCCTTGATCGGTTATTCCAGCGGCGCCGACCCGCTCTATGAGGCCTATAAAGAGCACGTCGGACCGTTTTTCATAACGCCCCGGGAGCTTTTCGTGCTGACGTTCGGCAACCCGAAGGTTCAGCCCGAGAGTCTCACTGTCATCAGTTACATCCTGCCCCAGACCGAAGCCACCAAACGCGACAACCGCAAGGAGAATTTCAACCCGTCGCAGCGTTGGGCCCGGGCGCGCATCTTCGGTGAAGAGGTCAATGTGCGCCTGCGCGAACATCTCGTGGACGCCCTGACCAGGGCCGGGCACCGGGCCGTGGCGCCGTTGCTGGCGCCCCAATTCAGCACACGCATCTCTTCCCAATACGGGCTCTCCTCGACCTGGTCCGAACGCCACGCAGCCTATGCCGCCGGGCTGGGCACCTTCGGCCTGTGCGATGGATTGATCACGCCAGTGGGCAAGGCCATGCGTGTGGGCTCGGTGGTGACCGATGTCCGCATCCCGCCGACCCCCCGGCCCTACAGCGATCATCACGCCTATTGCCTCTTCTTCAGCCGCGGGAGCTGTAAGAAGTGCATCGCGCGTTGCCCCGTGGGCGCCATCTCCGAAGCCGGCAAGGATAAGATGCTTTGTGCCACGCATGTGCGCCGCACCCGCGCCCACGTCAAAGCCACCTATGGCTTCGACGGTTATGGCTGCGGGTTGTGTCAGACCGGGGTGCCATGCGAGTCGGGGGTGCCCGGAAAACACTCCGAGGATTGAATCCCGGTTATCGGCCGATCGGCCATTTGGAAATGGGCGCTATTTGAGATGTGACCCGGCGCACGCCTCCAGTTCCTTGCGCAGTCGGGCGGCCATGGGCCCCGGTTTGCCGGCGCCGATGGTCTGCCCATCGATGCGGCACACGGAAAGCACTTCGGTCACCGTGCCGGTGATAAACACCTCGTCGGCCGCCAGTAGCGTGTTGTTGTCGAAGAAGACTTCTTCAACCGCCACGTTGATCTTCCGGCAGATATCGAGCAGCACGGAACGGGTGATGCCCGGCAGGATGTGGGAGGTCAGGGGATGGGTCTTGAGCCGGCCGTCGCTGGCAATGAAGAGGTTGGACGAGGTGCCTTCGCGCACAATCCCCTCGGGGCTGACGAAAATCGCATCCTGAGCCCCGGCCGCCAGGGCCTGCTGCTTGGCCAGCACATTGGGCAGCAACTGGACGGTTTTGATATCGCAGCGGCCCCAGCGGATGTCGGTCACCGTGATGGCCGCGATGCCTTTTTCCAGGTACTCCTTGGGCGTGTCCGGCACCTGGCGCACCGTAATGACAATCTGGGGTTTGGCGCCGTTGGGGAATGCATGGTTGCGCGGGGCCACGCCCCGGGAGATTTGCAGGTAGACGCCGGCGCGATCGATGCCCGCCTGCTGAAACGTTCCCACCACCGCATCGCGCAGCAGTTCCCGCGAAATGGGCGGAAACGCCAGGGCGCGCAGGGATGTTTCCAGGCGGTCCAGATGCTCCTTGACCGCGAAGAGCCTTCCTTTGTAACTGGCGAAATATTCGTACACCGCATCGGCGAATTGGTAGCCCCGGTCTTCGATGGGGACCCGGGCCTCTTCGATGGGCATGATTTTACCGTTGAGATAGGCAAGTTCCGGCATTATGAATCCTCCTCCATAGGGTCGGCCACGCGGCCGTTGACCCTGCTTACAAGATGGTTCTCCAAATCGCAAGGGTCCAGGTATGGGTATGGGCCAGCCACTCTCGCTGAGCAGCATTCATTCGGGGCCAATGCGCGCACAGCACGTTCAGGTCATGGTCCGGTTCACCGGCCACACATTTCAAGTGCCGCTATGGGCGCGCTCCGGGCGGCCTGGAAACTCGCTGCGCTCAGACAGTCCAGGCCGCTTTTCCTGCGCTGGCCCAAGCGGCACTAAAAATGGTGGCCAATGGTGCCCCGGACGTGTCGCGGCGCAGCCGACAGGCGAAGACGGACCATGACCTGAACGCACTGTGAAGGTGCACCGAGAATGCTGAGGACGGGCAACCTTGACTCTCACCCCCGTATTGGTTTGACATTGGTTCGAGCTATCCGTTATAGCAGGGGCGCTTTGTAAGAGCGCCCACTTCATTCAAAGGACGTACCAACTTAATCATGAAACCCGTCGTCGCCATTATCGGTCGTCCCAATGTGGGCAAATCGACCCTCTTCAACCGCATGACCAAACGGCGGGATGCCATCGTCGACAATCTGCCGGGCGTCACCCGCGACCGGCACTACGGCGATGTGCATTGGAACGATCAGGATTTTATCATCGTGGACACCGGCGGGTTCGTCACCGGCGACGATGACGCCTTCGCGGGCCATATCCGCCTGCAGGTGGAGCAGGCCGTGGACGAGGCCGACGCCGTGGTGGTGGTGCTCGACGGCAAGCACGGCCTGTCCCCCTTCGACCGCGACCTGATCCAGAAATTGCGCGGGGTCAAAAAGCCGGTATTCCACGTGGTCAACAAGATCGACGACCAGCACCAGGAACCGAAGCTGTATGAGTTCTACGACCTGGGCATCGAGACGCTCTACTCCCTTTCGGCCGAACACGGCTATGGCGTACCCGATTTCATGGATGCCCTGGTGGCCGTGCTGCCCAAGGTCGAAGCGTCGCCGGACGAGGGTCAGATCCGCGTCGCGGTGATCGGTCGGCCCAATGCCGGCAAGTCTTCCTTGATCAACCGTCTGCTGGGTCAGGAGCGCCTGCTGGTCAGCCCGGAACCGGGCACCACCCGGGATTCGGTGGATACGCTGCTCGAACGCAAGGGCCACACCTACCGTTTCATCGATACGGCCGGCATCCGGCGCAAATCCAAAGTCGATCTGCGACTGGAAAAGTTTTCGATCATCAAGGCCCTCAAAAGTCTCGACGAGTGCGATGTGGCCTTGATCGTGCTCGACGCCGAAAAAGGCATCACCGACCAGGATATCAAGGTGGCCGGCCACGCTTTCGAGCGCGGCTGCGGCGCCATCTTCGTGGCCAATAAGTGGGATCTGGTGGACGCCAAGCGTCTCACGCCCAACAAATTTACCCAGCAACTGCAAGATGCCGCGCGCTACCTGCACCACGCGCCGGTGATCACCGTCTCGGCCCTCAGCGGCCTGCGCGTGGCCAAACTTTTTCCCTTGATCGACCAGGTCTATCGCCAATACACCACCCGCATCGGCACCGGCGTGCTCAACCGCATCGTCAACGAAGCCATCGAACGCACCGAGCCACCCCTGCACCATGGCCGCCGGCTCAAGTTTTACTACAGCACCCAGGTGGCCGAGCGCCCGCCCACCTTCGTCAGCTTCGTCAACTTTCCGGACGCGGTGCACTTCTCCTACCAGCGCTACCTGCTCAACCAGATCCGCAGCGGAACCGGGCTGGACCAGACCCCCCTGCGTCTGCTCTTCCGCCAGCGCACCGGCAAGATCGACTTTGCTTCCTGGAAGAAGAACAAAAGAAAGCCGGAGCGCCGATAGCGTCCTCCGGAGTTTACTTTTCTCTTGCCCCCGCGCCACATTCTTTGGTATGGTCGTCTCAATTTTTCATCTGTTTTCAGAATTTTAACACACCTCTGCAGGCATTGTCGCACTTTGGCCGTCGGCTATCGGCACTTGTTCGTAAACCAAAGCAAAGCAGGAGACAATTCATGACATGGTACTACAAGGATGGGGAGCAGGAGATCGGACCGGTCGATAAGGGGCAGTTGCAGGCGTTGATCCAGGCCAAACAGATCAACGCCAAAACCTTGGTGCGCAACGTGTCCATGAACGATTGGCGTCCATTGGGCGAGATGGTGCGCGGCGGCGCATCCGCAGCTGCCCCCCCGACGCCGCCACCGGCCGCGCCGGAACCCCTATCCCCCGAAGCGACCGCACCGCTCCCCATTGTGCCGGCACCCGTCCCGCCGGCCCCCGAAGCGCCGCCGCCGGCGGAACCACCGGCCCTGGAAAGCGCCGTCTGTTCCCAGTGCGGCCGTTCTTTCCCCAAGTCGCAGGTGGTGCAGTTCGACAACCAGGTGATCTGCGCAGCCTGCAAGCCGATCTTTGTGCAGCGCCTCAGGGAAGGCGTCAGCGCGCCGGGCCTGCTGAAATATGCCGGTTTCTGGATCCGTCTGGGTGCCAAGTTCATCGATAACATTCTTCTGGCGGTGGTCCACAACGTCATCATGGTTCCGTTGACCCTCCTGTTTTTCTCCTCCGACGCAACCGTATCCCAGAACCCGGAAGAACTCTTTTCCGCCGGCATGATCGCCTTGTTCAGCGTGCAAATGCTGCTCGGCATTTTAATCCCGGCAGCTTACACCACCTTCTTTTTGGGACGATACGGCGCGACCTTGGGAAAGATGGCCTGCCGGATCAAGGTGATCACCCCCGAGGGCGGCCAGATCTCCTATCTGCGCGGCCTGGGCCGTTATTTTGCCGAGATCATCAGCGCTTGTGTGTTGCTCATCGGGTACATCATGGCCGCCTTCGACGCGGAAAAGCGCGCCCTCCATGACCGTGTCTGCAGCACGCGCGTGGTTTACAAATAAGCGGAGAAGCATTCTATCGTGATTGCCTGCCCGAAATGCCACCGCATTCAAAGCGCCGAAACCGTCAACACGGGGCGCATGGCCCCCTGTCCCCAGTGCCGGACGGCATTGCGCATCGATGTCTTCAACGCCTTTCTGCGCGCCAACGAGGCCGATGTGGCAGTGCCCGGTGCCCATGCCCAGGGCGCTGCCGAGTGCTTCTACCATCCGGGTCAACCGGCGGTCGTGCCCTGTGCGGCTTGCGGTCGGTTGCTGTGCCCCGTGTGCCAGGTGGAACTGGAAGGGCGCAGTCTCTGCATGGCCTGCCTGCAGGCCGGCCGGGACAAACAAAAGATCACCGCCATGCAAAACAGCCGGGTGCGCTACGACGAAATCGCCCTGGCGTTGGCGCTATGGCCTGTGTTGATGATTTTTCCCACCCTGGTGACGGCGCCGGCGGCGATTTATTACGCCGTGCGCCACTTCAGACGCCCGTCGCCGGTACTGCCCAAAGGATGGGTCCAAGGCGGTGCCGCCATGCTGCTGGCCTGCGCCCAGATCGTCGGCTGGATCGTCTTTCTGGTTCTGAGATTTGGAGATTGATGCATGGGCCGTCAAGCCGCAACGTATAAGAAGATACCGGGGCGCTGGCTGGCGCCGTTCACGCGCCGCACGCTCTGGCAGGGGCCCGATCACCTCCTGTGGGTGGAAAAGACTATGATGCAGGAGCATTATCGGCGCTTTTACTTCAAGGATATCCAGGCCATCATCGTACGCGGCAACCGCCGCCAACACCTGTGGACGCTCTTTTGGGCGTTTCTGTTGCTGGTGACCGGCAGTCTGGCCCTTCCTTCGCTGGACACGCCCGAACAACCGCAATTCTTCGTCCCGGCATTTTTTGTACTCCTCTGGAGCATCGGCCTGCTGATCAACCTCTTAAAAGGGCCGTGCTGCGAATTTTATCTTCAGACGGCGGTGCAGTTGGAGCGGTTGAGCAACATGGTGCGTGTGCGCGCCGTCCTTAAAGTCGCCGATCGGATCAAAGCGCTGGCCGAAGATGCCCAGGGTAAATTGCCCGGTTCGGCCATGGCCGGTAAATACGCTGCCGTATCGTCTGAGGCGCGTCGTCTTCAACATGTGGACACGGATATGGCCTATTCTCCGGTTTGGCACTGGGCCTTGTTCAGCGTGTTGCTGTGTCAGGGAATTCTCGGGGGGCTGCAATTGTGGCTGCAGCAGTCATGGCTGGTTGTTTTGTCCCTGGTCGCCATGGCTCTGGCGCTGGTGCTGGTGATCGTCGCCCTGGTGCGCTGCCACCGGCAGATCAAGGGCGCCATGCTCTCCATGCTCACCTGGGTGAGCCTGGTTTTTGCCGTCGCGCACGGTGTCAGTGCCTATGGCCTGTATATCTTTGGCTCTGTGCGCAATCCAGAGTACTCCTATAATGCCGCCGCGCTGTTCAAGGTCTTTTTGGATCTGTATTTGGAAGACAATGCCTTTATCACGACCCTGGTAATGGGATTTACGGTCGGAGCGCTGACGCTGGGGGGGGTGGGTCTGATCGCCACCGCCTTGCGTGCCGATCGCGGAAAGGCGCCTGCATGAGCCATTTTTCACGCCCGGGGTGCAATCTTTAATGGCCGCATTGAGCCAACAGCGCTGTTATCATCATCCCGGCCGCGAGGCGGTGGCGCGCTGCCCCTCCTGCGGTCGCTTCTTCTGCCGGGAGTGCGTTACCGAACACGACGACCGCATGCTGTGCAGCGGTTGCCTGGCGCAATTGGCCGAACGCCGGGGCCAAGGCGCCGACCGCTGGCGGGCCCGCTTGGCCCTCTGGACCCAGGGCATCGGCGGGTTTTTGATGATCTGGTATCTCTTCTACCTGGTGGGCCGCATGCTGCTGGCCATTCCCCATGAATTCCACGAAGGCACCATCTGGCAGGCCGATTGGTGGCGCAAACCATGAAACCCAAGGATGCCATTTTTGCGCCCGATGCCCTGGGGCTGGCGGAGCGCGCCGTCCACTTGCTGCGCAAGGAGACTACGGCCCTAACCGATTACTACATCGGCACGCTGCCTTTCATTTTAGGGCTGCTCTTCTTCTGGTCGGACATGAGCCGCAACCCCTACGCCGAGCGCTACTGCGCGCCGGCCGCGGGCGGGCTGGCCCTGCTGTTCATCTGGATGAAGTTCTGGCAGGCCCGCTTCTGCCGCCGGCTGTGGTCGGTCCTCAATCACACGGTCCCCGAGGCCTGGCCCTGGCAGCGTTGCTGGCAGACGGCTTGGCGACAGGCCGCATTGCAGGCCACGGGTCTGGTGGTGTTGCCCGTGGCCGCCGTGATCATGCTGCCCATGGCCTGGGCCTATGCCTTTTACCAGAATGGCAGCGTCCTGGACGGCCCCGAAACCGCCGGCCTCAAATCGCTTTATAAAGAGGCCCTGCGGCAGGCCATGCCCTGGCCGGGCCAGAACCATCTGCTGCTGACGATCCTGTCGATTTTCGGCCTGCTGGTGCTCTTGAACCTGGCCCTCGGTGTGCTGCTGTTGCCCTACCTCTTCAAATGGCTGCTGGGCGTGGAGACCGCCTTTACCTTCAGCGGCCTGCGGGCCATGACCAACACCACTTTTTTGACCGCCACCTGCGCCCTGACCTACGTGTGCATCGACCCGATCATCAAGGCGGCCTACACCTTGCGTTGCTTTTATGGCCAGTCGCGCCACACCGGCGACGACCTGCGCGCGGCCCTTAAGCCGTTTTTGAAGACCCTGGCGCTGCTTCTTTGTGTGGGGGCAACGACCGTCATGGGCCTGGCGCCTGTCGCGGCCCTGGCCGCTGAAGAGGGCGCGGGCCCAACCGAAAGCCAAGGCGTTGTGCGCCAACTGGACGACACCATCGATCGCGTGCTGCAAGAGCGGCGTTTCGCCTGGCGCCTGCCCCGGGAGAGAGCCGAAACCTCGGCCGAAGAGAAAGAAAAGAATTGGCTGGAACGGGCCTTCGCCTGGCTGGTCGAGCAGATCGAGGCCCTCTTCGGGGCTGTGGATCGCTGGATGGAATCGCTGAGCGAGTGGCTGCGCCGGCGCATTCCGGACCCCGAAGGCGCTCTCGGCGTCGGACGGGATTGGCGCGGGATCGTTCGCACACTTTTCTACGGCATCGGCCTCCTGCTGGCGGTCGTGCTGCTGGTGCTGCTGCGGCGCTGGTGGCTGGCCCGGCGCCCAGGGCTGTCCAAGGGGGAAGCGCGCCCGGTCGCAGCGCAGGTGGATATCCGCGACGAAACGCTCACGGCCGCCGATCTGCCGCGCGACCGCTGGCTGGCCCTGGCCCGGGAGCTGATCGAACGCCAGGATTTTCGCCATGCCCTGCGTGCCCTGTACCTGGCCATCCTGGCCCAGTTGGGGGATAACGGCCGCGTGGCCATCGCCCGCTATAAATCCAACCGGGACTATCTCAACGAGCTGACCCGCCGGGCCCATGCCGAGCCCGAACTGCTGGCGCTTTTCAACGGCTGCATGCTGGCCTTCGAACGGGCCTGGTACGGCCTGCATCCCGTGGCCGAAGCGCAGTTGACCCGTTTCATGACCGACCAGGAAAGGATCGCCGCCCTTGTCCAGCAAGCCGCCTAAAGCCGGTGTCATCTTTTCGCTCTGCGCCCTGGTTTTTGCGCTCGGGTTGGGCTGGCTCTTCTGGCTGCGCTTCCAGGCCGGCGATCTGTACCCGCCGTACTCTTCCCTGCGGGGCGATCCCCTGGGAATCCAGGTCTTTTTCGAGAGCGTGCAAGGCGTGGGCGGGGCCGGCGCCGAACGCACCTTCCGGCCCCTGGACCAGGTGGCGCTGACCGCCGCGACCACCTTGCTGGTATGCGGCATGCGCCCAGACGCGTCGTTGCTCGTAGACCGCGCCTGGTCGCGGCTGCTCGAGCGCTTATCCAGCCAGGGCGGGCGCCTGGTGATTACCTTTCGTCCCACCCGCGACGCCGGTAAAGGCAAGCTGCGCAACGCCGCAGAGGCGTCCGACGACGGCTGGGAGGAAGACGAGCCGGACGGCACCGGGCCGGACGACGCCCAAGACTCTCCGGTGGCGGCAACGCCCGAACCGGAAGAGGATGACGGCAACCGCACGGACAGCGAAGAAGATGAAACCGAGATGGCGTTTGAGACCTTCGATCTCCTGGATCACTTAGGACTCTCCGTGGAGAAGCTGAGCGCCGAGGAGTATGACGATTTCGCCTTCCTCAGCAGCGATTGGCCCGAAGCCCTGCCCGAGACGATTCCCTGGCAGGCGCGGATCGCATTCGATCTGCAGGCGGCCGAGTGGGAGGTCGTCTACTGGTGGCTGGAGGCGCCGGCTGTGGTGCAGCGGCCCTGGGGGCAGGGGACGATCGTGCTGGCCGCCGACAGCTACCTGTTCAGCAACGAAGCCTTGCGCGGCGACCGGGTCACCGAGCTGCTGGCCTGGTGGGCAGGGCTGCCCAACCGGCTGCTGGCGGATGAGTTTCACCACGGCCTGGTCAAACAGCCGGGCATCGCCGACCTGGTGCGCAAATACCGGCTCCAAGGCGCGGCGGCCAGCCTGCTGATCGTGGTGGCGCTGCTCTTGTGGCGCCAGGCTGCGCCCTTTGCCCCCGTGCCCGCCGAGACCCGCAGCGCGACCGAAGAGAGTGCCGTGGGCCGCGGCGCGGAAGAGGGCTGGGTGGGCCTGATGCGGCAGCACATCCAGGCCGACGATTTGCTGGGCGTCTGCCACGAGGCCTGGCGCAACAGCCCGGCCGTGAACCGGGTGCCGGACGAGCGCGTGGCCCGCCTGGAGGGGCTGATGCGCGCCGCCGGCGCCGAGAAGCGCCGTCGCCATCCCGTGACCCTATACCGACAGATTTGCCAACTGCTCAAAGAAGGAAAACACCTATGACCACTGCCATCGATGCCCTGGCCGGCGCACTGGCCGAAGCCAAGCAGGAGATCGCCAAGGTGATCATCGGCCAGGACAAGGTGATCGACAGCGCCTTGATCGCCATCTTTACCAACCATCACGCCTTGATCGAGGGGGTGCCCGGCGTGGCCAAGACACTGCTCGTGCGCACCCTGGCCCACGTGCTGGGCTGCGATTTCGGCCGCATCCAGTTCACCCCCGACCTGATGCCGGCCGACATCATCGGCACCCATGTCTTCAACATGCAGAAGCAAAACTTCGCCCTGGTCAAGGGCCCCATCTTCACCACCTTTCTGCTGGCCGACGAGATCAACCGCGCCCCGGCCAAGACCCAGTCGGCCCTGCTGCAATCCATGCAGGAGCGGGCGGTGACCATCGACCGCTACACCCACCCGTTGCCCGACAACTTCACGGTGTTCGCCACCCAGAACCCCATCGAGCAGCAGGGCACCTACCCGCTGCCCGAGGCCCAGGTGGACCGCTTCATGCTCAAGATCCCCATGGGCCACCCCGATCGCGACGAAGAGATGCAGCTGGCCCAACGCATGCTGGGCGATCGAGCTCCCGAGGCGGTGCTCAAGAGCGGCGCGGTGCGGGCCGTGCTTACGCCCCAGACCCTCGTGGAACTGCGCCGGCAATTGGCCGCCATCCGTATCAAGGACGAACTGGTGGCTTACTTGGTGGATATCGTGCGCCAGACCCGACGCCACCAGGGGGTCATGGTCGGTGCCGGCCCCCGGGCCACCCAGGCCTTGCTGCTCAGCAGCCGGGCCGCGGCGGCCCTGGCCGGGCGCGATTTCGTGACCCCCGACGACATCAAGGGCCTGGCCGTACCGGTCCTGGGCCACCGCATCATCCTGCGGCCCGAGTACGAGATCGAAGGCCTGGCCATCGAAGAGGTAATCGCCCAGATTCTGCAGGAAGTGACCGTGCCGCGATGATCGTGCCCCGCCCGCGACTGATCGTGCTCACCGCGCTGGTGCTGCTGCCGGCCACGCTGGCCGGCGCTTTTTCCCCGGTGCTGACGCCCATGGCCTGGGCCGTGGCCCTCCTGTGGCTGTCGGCGGCCCTGCTGGATGCATCCAGCGGCAAGCACCGCTTTGCCGGTCTGGCGGTGACCTCCCCGGAGCTGGTGCGCCTCACCGTGGACCAACCGGCCAAGATCCAACTTTCCCTGCAAAAGCCGGGGGCCCTCGATCTGGATCTGCGCCTGGGGCTGGCGCTGCCCGAGGCGCTGGTCAGCGAAGTACCGGTTCAGCGCCTGCGGCTTTCGCCGGGCCATGAGCGCCTGGCCCTAACCTGGCCCTGCCGGGCCCTGCGGCGCGGTTGCTTTGTTTTGGAGGCCTGCCACCTCGAACTGCCCTCGCGCTGGGGCCTGTGGGGGGTGCGCCGGCGGTTCGCCCTCAACAGCGAAATCCGGGCCTATCCCAACCTGGTGAGCGGCCAGAAGCATATCCTGGGGCTCTTCAGCCGCCGGGAGTGGGGCTGGCGCAGCGTACGCAAGGTGGGCAAGGGGCGCGAATTCGAACAGCTCCGGGAGTACTTGCCGGGGGACAGTTACGAGGATGTGGATTGGAAGGCCACGGCCCGGCGGCACGCGCCCGTCACGCGGGTCTACCAGGTGGAGCAGTCCCAGGAGATCTATGTGGTGCTGGATGCCTCGCGTCTGAGCACGCGCAGCGCCGAGTTCGGCCGGGACCGGCGCCGGCGCGACCGATCGGCTGCCACCGATTTTCAGAGCACCATCTTCGAGCGCTACATCATCGCCAGCCTGGTGATGGCCCTGGCCGCCGACCGGGCCGGGGACCGCTTCGGCCTGCTGATTTTCGGGGCCCGGCCCGACTGCATCGTCAAGGCCGGGCGGGGCAGGGCGCACTACAATGCCTGCCGCGAGGTGCTCTACAACCGCATGCCCCAGAGGGTCTCGCCGGATTTCGACGACCTCTTTGCTTTCATCGGCACCCATCTGCGCAAGCGGGCCCTGCTGCTCTTTCTGACCCACCTGGACGATCCCCTGATGGCCGAAGGCTTCGTGGGCGCATTGCGGGCCTGCGCCCGCCAGCATGTGGTGCGGGTCAACATGTTCCGGCCGGCCGGGGCCTACCCGCTCTTTTCTTCCCCGGATGTACACTCGGCCCAGGGGATCTACGAACATCTGGCGGGCCACATGGCCTGGAGCGCCCTGAGCGACACCCGCCGCCGATTGCGGCAGCATGGGGCCGAACTTACGCTGTTGGATAAAGATCAGTTGAGCAGCCAGTTGATTGGACATTATATGGAGATCAAGCAAAGACAACTGCTATAAATCGTACTCGTACTCCTACGCGTACGAGTACGAAATAAGAGAAATGTATGATCATCGATCTTCAAAAATTCATCGCCGCCGAGCAGCCGTTCTGGGACGAGTTGGCCCAGGTGATGACCCGCCAGGAGCAGGACCCCTACCGGCGCATGTCCTTCGACGAGATCCGGCGGTTGCACTACCTCTACCAGCGCGCCTCGGCCGACCTGGCCAAGATCGACACCTACTCGGCCGAACGCACCATGCACCGCTACCTGGAATCCCTGGTGGGCCGTGCCTACAGCTTCATCTACGGCGCCCAGCAGGAGCCGGTGCGCTTTGCGCCCTGGCAGTGGTTCTGGAGCACCTTTCCAGCGGCCTTCCGCCGGCGCTGGCGCGCCTTTGCGCTGAGCCTGGCCGTGATGCTGGCCGGAGGTGTTTTCGGGGGCGCAGCGATTATAATCGACCCCGAGGCCAAGGCCGTCCTGATGCCCTTCGAACACCTGCAGATGGACCCGGCCGAGCGCGTGGCCAAGGAGGAGAGCGGCGCCAACGAAAAGCGCCTGGACGACGGCAAAACCACCTTTTCGGCGTTCCTGATGACCCACAACACGCGGGTGTCGATCCTCGTGCTGGCCCTGGGCATGACCTGGGGCATCGGCACCGTGCTGCTGCTCTTCACCAACGGCGTCATGCTGGGGGCCGTGGTGGCCGACTACCTGCGGGCCGGCCAGAGCGCCTTTCTGGCCGGCTGGCTGCTGCCCCACGGCGCGGTGGAGATCCCTTCGATCCTGATGGCCGGCCAGGCCGGGCTGCTGCTGGCCGGCGCCCTGATCGGCGGCGGGGCGGCCAAGCCCATGGGCGAGCGGTTGCGCGCCGTGGTGCCCGACGTGGTCACCCTGATCAGCGGCGTGGCCTTGATGCTGGTGTGGGCCGGCCTGGTGGAAGCCTTCTTCTCCCAGTACCATGAACCCACGATTCCCTATGCCGCCAAGATCGCCTTCGGCTGCGTGGAGCTTATTTTGCTGGTGCTTTTCCTGCGATATTCCGGCCGGCGCGAGATCGGCCTGGCCGTTGGCAAACACATTTTCGGGCGCTGGAGACGAAGACCATGAAAGCGGGCGCCGCCACTGCCGCACGCACGCATATGCGCACCATCCGCACCCCCGAAGGAGTCAGCTTCTCGTTGCCCCTGGCCGGCCCGGTCAGCCGCTGCCTGGCCTGGCTGCTGGACGCCCTTTGCCTGGTGGCCTTCGCCAAAGCCGTCCAGGTGGTGGTGGCCCTGACGGGCCTCATCAGCCAGGATCTCTCCCGGGCCATTACCATGCTGCTCTACTTCCTGTTCTACCTGGGCTACACCATGGCCCTGGAGTGGTATTGGAACGGGCAGACCATCGGCAAGCGGCTCTTCGGCCTGCGGGTCATGGATGTGCGCGGATTGCGTCTGCGCCCCAGCCAGATCGTCATCCGCAACCTGCTGCGGGCCGTGGACAGCCTGCCGGCGTTTTATCTGCTGGGGGGCGTGGTCTGCCTGGTCAGCCGCTATGCCCAGCGCCTGGGCGATCTGGCCGCCAACACCATCGTGGTGCAGAGCGCCAAGGTGGCAGCCCCACGCATCGACGCGGTGCTGGCCGAAAACCGCTACAACTCGCTGCGGGCCCATCCGCACCTGGCCGCGCGCCTGCGCCAGCTGGTGGCCCCCATCGAGGCCGATACGGCCTTGCAGGCATTGATCCGCCGGGACAACCTGGACCCCGCGGCCCGGGTGGATCTCTTTGCCGGCATGGCGCGGCACTTCAAGGGCAAGGTGGCTTATCCCGAAGAGGTTCTGGCCGGCATCTCCGACGAGCAGTATGTGCGTAACGTTGTGGATCTGCTCTTCCGGCGTTAGAGTGGCTGTTATGGAAACCATCATCTTCACCTACGACGCGCAGCAGTCGCGCAAAAACGGGCAGTTCACCGTGGTGTTGACCCCGGCGCTGCTCAACCGCGGGCGTTGGGTGATCCCCCAGCGCACCAAGATCTTCTTCGTCAAGGATCTCGAGTACGTCGCGACCCGGGTGGCGGACAAGAGCCTGTTCAAAACCCTGCTTGAAAGCGAAATGACCTTCCGGAAAAACGAAGGCCGCTTTTTCAACCCCGATCAGGAGTTCACCCGCCTGCGGATGGCGTCGCGCCATTTGTTGCATTTTATCAGCGCCTGCCGGAAACAGCGGATACTGGTGCATGCCGACGGTTCAGACGTTAACTTTCGCGTCGACCAGCAGGTCATTCCCGAAATCGGGCTTCGCCATGAGTGCCTTGAACTTCGCCTGGCGGGCCTTGGCCTGGCCGAGGCGGAAATCGTGGTGCAGGCCATGCCGGTGACCCTGATCCACGGCCGGCGCATCGTTCAGTTGCGGCCCGAGATCCCGTTCACATTCCTCAGGGCAATCCCCGTGGGCAAAGCCCTGGGCGCCGCCGAAAGCGCACGCCTGCTGGAAGAATATGCCCGCCAGCCGGACAAGGTGCGCATCCGGCGCATCGAAAAAGAAGAGATGCGCCGCCTGCGCGACAGCGTTCCCCAGGCGGCGCTGAGCCTCGATGAGCCGGCGGCCAAGGCCCGGCTCTACTTCGTCTACGAAGGCCACGCGGTCAAGGACAACGACGATCTGACGGTACTCGTCGATGTGCGCCGCCACCTGGAAATCCAGCGCAACCCCTCGGCCGAAGAAGGGTTCAAGGCGGTGCTTTTGGCCAATGGCTTCCTGCCGCGGCCGGACCGCGATTTTAACTGGCGCGTGCCGGCAAAGCCCCTGGAAACCCTGGTGCCTGCCCTGGAAAACCATGGCTTCGCCGTCAGGATCGGCCAGCGCAGAATCACCGACCCGGTGACGGTCCGCTGGCATGTCCAGACCCAAGCCCGGCACCTGCAGGTGGGTGCAACGGTTTTCTCCGGAGATCTGGCGCTGGGCGCCGGCGAACTGTTTCAGGCCTTTGGGCAAGGCCAACGCTATGTGGCGCGTTCCGACGGCGCCCTGGGGATCATCTCCGGCGACGTGCGGCGGCTGCTTTCCGAACTTTCGGCCAGCGGAACCGTGGCCGGGGATCTCTTCACTTTCAACAAGGCCGATTTTCCCCGGGTGCGGGCCTGCCTGGCGGATCAATCGGAGCTGCGCAGCGATCCGGCCTTCGAGGCCCTGTGCCAATTCGGCGGCCGCCTGGAAGGGGTCCGGCATTACCCGGTCCCCAAGGGGCTGGAGAGCGTGCTGCGGCCTTACCAGGTGCTGGGCTTCAACTGGCTGCGCACCTTGAGAGCTCTGGGCCTGAACGGCATCCTGGCCGATGACATGGGCCTGGGCAAATCGCTTCAGGTGCTGACCCTGATCAAGAGCCTCAAAGCCGAGGGCGCCCTCGCGCGGCCAGCGCTGCTGATTGCCCCCAAGACCCTGCTCTTCAACTGGGAGCTCGAGATCCGCAAATTCGCACCGGACATTAGCGCCTATGCCTTCGCCGGCCCGGCCCGCATCAGAAGCGCCGAACATCTGCGCAAACACGATCTGATCCTCACCTCCTACGGCATGGTGCGCAACGAGACGCCGCTGTTGTGCAGCTTCGAATGGGAGTACGTGATCCTCGACGAGGCCCAGGCCATCAAGAACGCCGACACCGTGACCTCGCGGGCGGTCAAGCATCTTCCGGCGGCCGCGCGCCTTTCGATCACCGGAACGCCCGTGGAGAATTCGGCGGCCGACCTCTGGAGCCAGTTCGATTTTCTGATGCCCGGCTTCCTGGAGGAGCTGGCCGCTTTCAAGGAAACGTATGACACGCCCAAGGCGTTGGCCCGTCTGCGGGAAAAGACCCAACCTTATATCTTGCGGCGCTTGAAATCCCAGGTGCTGGCCGAACTGCCCCCCAAGACCGAAGTGACCCTTTACTGCGATTTTAGCGACGAGCAAAAGGCCGTCTATGACCAGGCCCTGGCGGCGGCCCGGGACGAGATGGAGAGCCTGCGGGGTGCGCGTGCCTTCCACATTCTGCGCCTGATCCTGCGGTTGCGGCAGATCGCCTGCCATCCGCGCCTGGCCCTCAAAGATAGCCGGAGAAATTTAACCAGCGGCAAGACCGAGGAAGTATTCCACACGGCCGTGGAAATTCTCTCCGAAGGGCACAAGATCCTGATCTTCTCCCAGTTCACGCGCCACCTGCAATTGATCCGGGAACTCTTCCAGCCGCTGAAGATCCCCACCTTTTATCTCGACGGCCGCACCACCGACCGGGCCGCCGTGGTCGAGGCCTTCAAAGCCTACCCGGGCCCGTGCCCCTTTTTCATCTCCCTCAAAGTCGGCGGCACCGGGCTCAATCTCAGCGAAGCTTCCTACGTTTTTCTGCTCGACCCATGGTGGAACCCGGCGGTGGAAAACCAGGCCATCGACCGCAGCCACCGCCTGGGGCAGCACCAGGCGGTCACGGTCTACCGCTTCATCACGCGCGGCTCCATCGAAGAAAAAGTGAACGACCTGAAAGCCATCAAGCAGGCGATCGAATCCGCGGTCATCGATGCAGCGGCGCCCCACTACCTGCCCTTGGATGCAGAAGGGCTGAAAAGTTTGATTGGAACCTGAACGACAACCAAAGGAGGCGTTTATGGAGAACAAGCAAAGGGCTCCCATGGAATCCAACGACTTGCTGGTCAAACTGCGGCCGTCGAACGCGTTGCGGGCAGCCGCCTCGCGGATCAACCTGAGGCCGCTGTACGATGCGCCGTCGGCACTGGGACAAGGTTTGGACGCCGAACCGCAGTGGTTCCTCGCCGAAATGCCCGACCCGGCGGCCTCGCCCTGGGACCTGGCCCACGCCCGGGTCGCCGCCCAGCTCGGCGTGGCCGAATCCGACGTGCTCTTCGCCGAACCCGACCTCGTTCACCGGGATGTCTATCAGGACACCAACGAACCCAAAAACGTCGAGGGCTTTGCCGCCGGCGCGGAGTGCAAAGCCATCTCCCAGGACGGAAAGCATGGCAAGGCGCTCGGACCGGCGGGCGTCTTTGCCTGGCACCTGGGCGATGACTACACCCAGCTCGGCGCGGCCCGCCAAGCGGTTGCTTTCAGTGAACCGCGCACGCGCATCGCCCACCTGGACACGGGCTATTACCGTGCCCATGTGACCACGCCGGCGCGCGTGCTGCGTCACTTGGAACGCAGCTTTGTCGAAAAGGACCAAGACCGCAACAGTGCCGAGGACCCCGACCACAATCTGCTGGTTTTCGACAACTCGGGTCATGGCACGGGCACCCTGGGCATCCTGGCGGGCAAAGGCGCTCCGGCCCACGGCGATATCCCCATCGGCGGGGCTCCGGATGCCGCGGTTTTGCCCCTGCGCGTGGCCGACAGCGTGATCCTGTTGCGCACCAGCGCGTTTGCCCGGGCCCTGCGCTATGCCATGGCCCAGCTTTGCGATGTGGTCAGCATGAGCATGGGCGGCCTGCCTTCCCAGGCCTGGGCCGAGGCCGTGAACATGGCTTACGAGGCAGGGGTCTGCATCTGCACCGCCGCCGGCAATCATATCGGCCCTTTGCCGCCGCGCGTGCTGGTCTACCCGGCGCGCTACCGGCGCGTGATCGCCGTCTGCGGCGTCATGGCCAACGGCAAACCGTATGCCGATCTCAAGGGGGCCACGCTGGAGGGCAGCTTCGGCCCGGCGTCCGCCATGCAGGCCGCCCTTGCAACCTACACGCCGAACATCCCCTGGCCGGTCTTCCTGTGCCCCGAAGAGATTCGGCTCAACGGAGAGGGCACCTCGGCGGCCACGCCCCAGGTCGCGGCGGCGGCCGCCCTCTGGTTCGAACGTTACAAGCATGAGCTGCCGCGTGACTTTCGCCGCGTCGAGGCCGTCCGCCACGCCCTTTTCTCCACCGCCAAGCTCAAGAGCGTCGAAAACGTCGAGACTTTCGGCAACGGGGTGCTGCAGGCCCGCGCCGCCCTGAACGTCCGGCCGGCCCTGGGGCTGCCCAGGAGCCCCAGGGCCGATAATGACTGGGCCTTCCTGCGGGTCATCACCGGCCTGGGCATCGATGCGCCGTCCCCCCGCGAACAGATGTTCAACCTGGAAGTCGCCCAGCGCTGGCTGGTCAACGAGCGGCTACAGAAGATCGTGCCCGATCCCGAGGCCGCGCCACCCTTGACGGGAGATGCCCTGCGTCAATTCATGCAGGCGTTGATCGAGGACGAGGGCGCCTCCCAGGCGCTGCGCAAGCAGGCTGCCACCCGCTACCCGGCGGCCACCGGCCACTCCGCGCCGCGCACCGAGCGTTCGAAGCCCATTCTCCCCGAGGTGCTGCCGGCCTGCGAATCCCAGCCCGCGCTGGGCGACCCGCCCTACCGCCGCGTGCATGTCTATGCCGTTGACCCCAGCTTTTCGATGCGGCTGGACACGGTCGATTCCAACGAGGTGACCCTGAAGGTGCGCTGGGAAACGCTCGCACCGGGTCCGGTGGGCGAATACCTGGCCGTCGAGGATGTGGACGCCGCCGGCAAGCGCTACGAGCCGGTGGATCTGGACCGCGCGCCCTTGCTGGCCCAGGACGGCTGGGCACCCTCGGAGGGCAATCCGCAGTTCCACCAGCAGATGGTCTACGCGGTGGCCATGAAGACCATCGCGCATTTCGAGAGCGCCCTGGGGCGGCCGGTTTTGTGGCGCCCCCGGCCCAATGAGCAAAAACCTTACGACGACGGTGGCTTCATCCGGCAGTTGACCGTGCGCCCGCACGCACTGCAGCAGGCCAATGCCTTTTACAGCCCCAAAGAGGTCGCCCTTCTGTTCGGCTATTTCGAAGCCTCGGCCGACCAGCCCGGCGACCACATGCCCGGCAGCCGGATCTACAGCTGCCTCTCCCACGATATCGTGGCCCACGAAACCACCCACGCCATCCTGGATGGGATGCAGCGGCGTTTTAACGAGCCGACCAACCCGGATGTGCTCGCCCTGCACGAGGCGTTTGCCGATATCGTGGCCCTCATGCAGCACTTCACCATCCCGGAAGTCTTGGAGCGCGAAATCGCCCGCACGCGCGGAAACATCGAGGCCGAGTCGATTCTCGGCAGCCTGGCCGTGCAGTTCGGCCATGCCACCGGCAGCCGGGGTGCCCTGCGCGATGCCATCGGCCGGATGGAAAACGGTGTCTGGCAGCGCATCGCGCCCGACCCGGCCGATCTCCAGCGCCTGGTGATGCCGCACGCCCGCGGGGCCGTCCTGGTGGGTGCCGTCTTCGATGCCTTCATCGCCATTTACAACCGCCGCGTCGCGGATCTGCTGCGTATCTCCACGGGGGGGACGGGCGTATTGCCGAGCGGTGCGATCCACCCCGACCTGGTGCGTCGCCTGGCCGACGAGGCCGCCACCTCGGCCGGTCACGTCCTGGGCATGTGCATCCGGGCGGTCGATTACCTGCCGCCCGTGGATGTCACTTTCTTCGAGTACCTGCGCGCCCTGGTGACCGCCGATTACGACCTGGTCAGCAACGACCGCTACAACTACCGGGTGGCTTTCGTCGAAGCCTTCCGCCGCCGTGGTATTTACCCGCTCAACCTGGGGCAGCCGTCACCCGACACCCAGCGTTCGCTCTCGCCGGATATGCTGCGCTGGCAGGGTCTGGACAACATCGCCTTTTCCAATGAGGACTGGAGTAAGATCGAGGCGCAGTATGAAGGCATCATTGAGGACTTGAAGAAATATGCGGACGCCTGCTCGTATATCCAGAATCGCGAGGCGCTTTTTGAGACCACCCGTAAGCAGCGTCGGCGGCTGCACGGCCGGATCGCCAAGGCCTTCAAAACCGTCCCGAAGTTTGCAACCGAACTCGGTCTCGATCCGGCGAGCGGTTTCGAAGTTTACCAACTGCATCGCGCGATGCGGGTGCGGCCGGACGGGTGCCATGTGCCCCAAGTGATTGTCTCCCTCACCCAGACGCGCATGGTTCCCGAGGACAAGCCCGCGCACGTGCCGGGCTACACCTTCCGCGGCGGGGCAACGCTGGTGGTGGACCTTTCGATTCCCGCCGTAAAGTACCGAATCTATAAGCGTATCCAGAGCGAAGAGCGCAAGCAGCGCACGGCCGCCTATATTCGTACGGCCGCTGCGGATCCGTTGCGCGCTCTGTTCCTCGCGCCCAACCGGGACGAGCCCTTTGCCGTTTTGCATGCGCTCTACGGCGCGGACTGATGCAGGGGCAGCGGTTGGCTTGCTGTGACGATCACCTTGAAGGTGCTGCCTATTGATCGATTTCCAGTAGTTTGCGCATCGCCTCGGGTAAACCCGCGGATTGAAACGTGGTGTTTTGCTCTTCACCGGGCAGCCGGACGGTGAGGCTGTGGGCATGCAGGGCGAGGCGGTTGAACGCATGGTGCCGGCTCAGGTACTCCAGGGAACTGGCCGACCCGTAGCGACGATCGCCGGCGATGGGGTGGCCGGCCAGTTTGGCGTGCCGCCGGATCTGGTGCTTGCGGCCGGTGAGGGGTTCGCACGCGATCAAGGAGTAGTGCCGGCTGTGGGATATGACCCGGCAGCGGGTGGTGCAGGGCATCCGTTTGCCTTTGCCGATGGGATCTTTGCGCCCGGCGGCGGTGTCGGTCAGGGGCCATCTCCACTCGATCCAATCCCGGCCTGGGGTGGGGGCTTCGAGCCGGCCGTGGACCACGGCCAGGTATTGCTTGCCGACGCGCTTGTCGGCGAACTGGGCCCCGAAGTAGGCCAGGGTCTCGCTGTCACCGGCCAGCAACAAGAGGCCGCTGGTGTCCCGGTCGATGCGATGGACAGCATGCATGCCGGAGAGCTCCTGGCGCATGGCCGGCAGACGCCCGGCGCGCAACGCTGCCATGGCAATCGAACACAGGTCGCTGCCCGGGTCGTTGTGAATGCTCATGCCGCAAGGCTTGTCCAGCACCAGCCATCGAGACCCGCAAGCGATGACTGGAATGCGGGCTTCTCCGGCGACGATGACGATTTTTGGATCGGTTAGTTCCTGCACGGCGCGGCCTTTCGGATCAGGCAAGGGCATCGCTACTCGAGCAGCCCATGGGAAACCGCCCAGACCGAGGCCTGGGTGCGGTCATTGACCCCGATTTTGTTGAAAATATGGACGACATGGCTTTTGACCGTATGCTCGGAAATATTTAGCCGGTTTGAAATCTCCTTGTTGGTGAATCCGCCGGCCAGCATCTGGAGGACTTGGATTTCACGCCGGCTCAGCGGGTCGGGCAGCCTTTGGTTTGTATCCTGGACATGGCGCGCCTGCTCCTGCTCGAAACTTTCCAGCCGGGACCGCAGGGTTTGAATCTGGGTCTCCTTCTGGTGGATGCGTTCGCGCAGGGCCGACGAGTCGATCTCCAGGGCGACGGTGCGGATCAAGCGGCCCTGGGCGTCGAAAACCGGAAAGAGGGCCTTTTCTTCGACCGGCCGGCCCAGGTGGGGGCAGTCGGTCGGCGACGACTTTTGGCGGGAGACGGCGGCGGCAAAGGCCAGGCAGGTGGCATGGCCACAGTCCCGGCAGTTTGTGCGGGGCAGCAACTGAAAGATATCCAGCGCCGAAGCCGGTTTGAATTTCTTGTAATTGGGGGTGATTTCGATCCTGCGTTCATCAACGCTCTTCAGGAATGCGACCAAGTCATCCAAGAATGCCACTGCTCCGGCATAATCTTTGACCGGCGAAAAAGCGCCCTCTTGGGGATAAAAGGCGCATAAATGCGCGTTCAACAGGAACTTGATATAGACCGGCGTTTCATACCACCGGGCATCGGGCACGATGGCATTGATCAATGGAAATAGGGGCGACACATCCCACTCCAACTGGAACCTGGCCCCGTAAGCATGGGCCCGAATTTCACCCATCCCGCTGCCCAGTGGGCCCGATTGAAACAATCTCAGGGTGGCATATGCCTTTGAAAAATCCAAGGTTTTGGACGAAATTTGCATGTTCAGCATCGCTCCTCCGCACTCCTATTCCCACTAAAACATCCGGAAATGCAATTTTTAAATTCTAACTTATATTCGGAGCGAAAATCCCCCATTTGGGTGATTCCATCTGCATGCACATGCGCTAAGAGTCTTGCATCAATGTTCACCCATGAGCCTCTCCCGATTCAAAGGGGAGGAGGCCTGATAAAGAGCAGGAAGGAGGATCATCGTGTCACGGTTCCAAAATCTCATGGAAGTTCTGAAGGTGTTGCCCAAGACCAATTGCCGCCAATGTCGGGAAAAAACCTGTATGGCCTTTTCCGCCGCGGTTTTCAAAGGCGAAAAGGAGCTGGCCCTATGCCCCTATGTCCCCACCGAGGTCATCGAAAAGTACGGAACCCAGAAGCTTAAAACCCGAAACATCGATGAAGACCTGGACAATGCCGTCAACCAGCTCAAACAAAAGATACGGCAAATCGATCTGCCGGCGGCGGCCGGCCGCACCGGCGGTCGCTACGATGGCCAAAAGCTGACCCTTAAGGTCATGGGCAAGGATTTCAGCGTGGATGCCGCCGGCAACCTGCACACCGATATTCATGCCAACCCCTGGGTGACCGCGCCGATCCTGAACTACATCCTGTGCTGCCAGGGAACCCCGCTCACCGGCCAATGGACCTCCATGCGGGAGCTGCCCAGCGGCAAGGATTGGCACCACTTCTTCCAGCACCAGTGCGAAAAGGCCCTCAAGAAACTGGCCGACAGCTACACCGACCTGTTCGAGGACCTGGTCCACCTGTTCGACGGCAAGCAGGTGGAAAATCACTACCGGTCGGACGTCTCGGTGGTCCTGCGCCCCCTGCCGCTGGTGCCCCTGCTGATTTGCTACTGGCGGGCCGAAGAAGGCATGGAGTCCAACCTCAATCTCTTCTTCGATACCACCGCCGAGGATAACCTCGGCATCCAGGGCCTGTACGCCCTGGGAACGGGCATCACGCGCATGTTCCAGAAACTGGCCCAACGCCACGGGGCACCGGTTTCGTCCACCAACTGATTTACTTTTATGTTGCAAGTAAAGGCGATAGCGGAGGCGACCCATGGCCGAATCATCGGAAGTATTTGAAAGAAACTATCAAGATTACTGCACGCAATTGGCCGGCGTCGATCTGCGGTGCATCGAGAACGGGCTCGGGATGGTTTCTGACGGTGACCGGATGGCGCTCACTTTTTTCGATCAAAAATACTTCATATCCAATCGAGGAATCGTGGACACATCCGGGAGCCGGCCGGATTATGTGACTTTTGTCATTCTGGCCAAATACATCCTTTTATGTCCGGAGCGACCTCACCAGGATGCCGAATGGGTCTCATTTAAGGATTTCAAAAGAGCGACGCACTTTACCAACGTGAACTACTTTTCCAGCGATGTGGAAAGGGCCATCGAAAAGCATTTCTCGGGCAAGCTGGCTGAACTCGGAGAAGCATGCCGGAAATTGGGCGGTACTCCGGTCAAGATGAACTCGTTCGACCTGGGCGTGCAGTTCGACGCGCTTCCCCGCATTGCGCTTCTGCTGCTTTTCAACGATGCGGACGAGGAATTTCCCGCCAAAGCCACGGTGCTCTTTCAAAAACATGCCGAATATTATCTGGACCCCGAATCCCTGGCCATGACCGGCGCCTGTCTTGCAAAGAAACTAAAACAGGCGCTTCCGGCCTAAAATGCCTCAGGCCAGGCCAATCGAAGAAGGAAATAGGCCCCCATGTGTATCATGACGATGAGGACGCTTGCGATGCAGCGTTTGACACGCCGCAGCTCCTTGCCGGTGAAGTGCCGCGTCACAAGCGTCGGGTCTGGAATGTCCCTGAAGATTTTTTTGCCCCTGTACAATCGCCATCCCCAAGTACAGATGAGCAGGTGCGTGGCATACAAACCGGAGGCGAAGAAATCGGGTTGGTAGCGTGCGAAGGTGAAATGCTCTTTGAAAAAGACCGTATTGATCAGGTTGGTTTCACTTTCGTATCGCTTCACGATGAATCTTGAAATTGAAAAAATCGAGAACAGCGTAAATAGCCCCCACAAGCAAAGACTGGCCCCCCAGAGCTCAACTATGATTTCTTTTGGCATTAGAAACTTCCAAGTATTTGATCAATGGAATAGAAAATTTGAGAGCTATCGACTCTATTGCCCAAGTCATACAATTCGCCGCCGCCTTTCTTGAAAATCTCGCTTGCAATTATTCCTATTCCAGCACCTAAGATAAAGACCACAACGAATGCCCCCAATGGGCCCAGACAAAAAAAGGATGCTATACCAGCCCCGATGAGTTCGGCGCCTGCCCAAGTCCCCAGGGCACCGCCAACAATGCCGAACCCTTCTTCGAAAATGGTCCGGGCTTTCTTCTCCGGCGGAGCACTTGTTACGGATGCAACGCCCAGTACTGCGGGAATGTACCACGTCGCGGAACGGCCCAGGCTTTTAGCGATGGCCAGCTTGCCGTTCAACCCCGTGGCGATGGCCCCCATGCGGTTGGCAAGACCGGGCTTCAAGTCGGCGAGAAAGAATTGGCTGCGCATATGGCGGGCGGGGGCGCTGTTTACCGCTGGCGAGGGGTTGGGCAAAAGCCTGCCTTCGGGCAGCAAATGTTTCGGCAGGTTTTTAAGGAAATGCATCAATTGATGGTGTTTGGGATGGGCCTTCAAGAAGCGCTGGAGCTGGTCCAAGTGGTGAGCCTTTTTGGAGGAAACCACCTCCTTGCCGAATTTTTGCAGTGCTTCGGTGTAGAGTTCCTGGGCCAAGGCATTGACGCTGTTCAAGGAACGCGCGTTCGAGGCGGCAAGGCCGGACCACCCCCCAACGCCATAACCTAAACCCTTGACGATATCTTTGGACCCAACCGATGCCCCCATCGCTCTCAAGCTCTGGGTTGCTTGAGCCAAGAGCAAGGCGGCATCCGGGCCGGATTGCTGGTAAAACTCGATCAGCGTCGGATCGAACTTCCCCATGTAGGTGCCCATGTATGGTTTCTCACGCTGCCAATGGGCCATATCGAATTCGGAAAGCCACACGGGGGAAATGTTGAACGTAGATACGGCGGGCAACCGGTTCGTGGCCAGGTAGTACTCCATGTCAGGGTTGTTGTGAATCAACACGGCCCGCTTGGCACTCAGGCGCATGGTGCTGTATGGCGTTCCTTCGAACATACGCTGAGCCAAACTATCGATGGTTTCGGCGCCGCTGGTGATAAAGAGCGCGCTATGGCCATGGTGGGAACGCATCAACTTGGGCGGAACATGGCTGAAAGCATTACCCCATATCTGGTGCCGGGGAACATTTTCAAGCAGTGAATCCGGAATCAAAACTTTTTCGCCCGGAAACACCCGGTCGGGATCACTGATATGCGGATTCAGAGTGCGAATTTTCGAAAGCCAGGTATGCAGGTCCTGTCCCTTAACAGTTCTTTTTTTCATCAAAATAATTGATATGCGATCATTTGCGGCAATCCTCACGATCTGGGCCATGGCTATCCCTCCACGTCATCATTTTGTTATTTTTTTTACCGATGTAATGATGGCGCCACAAGATGAGGGCAATCGCAACCGATCAGTGGCGGGCGTGGCGCAGATCCGGGTAACTTAGCATGGCTGCCAGGTGCAAAACAAGCTGAAATAGAAGGCGTCATATCAGGTCTCTCAAGCAAGTTACAGGATCGCCAGTATAGCCAGGGCGGGTTACGGCGTGGGATGGGGGGGAATCGAATGCTTCACCGTTCTACGCGGCTGGTGTCGTTTGCACTCCGGCTCCTGGCTGCGGTGGATTATTGAGAGAGGCTGGTGAACAAAATCGGTTCATCCGCCCTTTTTTTTCTATGCCTTCATATAATTCTGTGCTCTTTATAAAAGCATCGATTGTTTGCAGGTTAGTCTTCGTTTGGATGGAGGAGTTGTTCGATCATCCGAATCTTTTTTGCAACTAGGCCACCTGTACTTGGTCAAGCGAACGACCGTTTGCCTTACCCTTTTCGACCCACCCCCAAAACCCCCATTTTGGCCTTGAAACCGGGCCGGTATTCTGGTTAATCAATCTTAGTCAATTCGATCTTCCAAGCAAATGCGTTTCTTAACCATATCCACATTTGAGGTAATTCGATGAAGATAGGGTATGCCCGGGTATCCACGCTTGAGCAAAACCCCGATTTGCAGCACGATGCTCTAAAGAAAGCCGGCTGCAAGAAAATCTATACCGACAGCGTGTCGGGGGTAAAAGCCGATCGCCCGGCTCTCAATGAGATCTTAGAGTATATCCGCAAAGGGGATTGCCTGGTCGTTTGGCGCTTGGATCGATTAGGGCGATCCCTGAAACACCTGATTGAAGTGGTTGAGGACCTGGAAAACCGCAAGGTCGGCTTCATAAGTCTGCAGGAGGGGATCAATACCGCGACCGCCGGTGGTCGCCTGGTGTTTCATCTGTTTGGGGCACTCTCCGAATTTGAGCGGAATCTGATCAGGGAAAGGACGTGTGCCGGGCTTGCCGCTGCAAGGGCCAGGGGCCGGATGGGCGGGCGGAAACACAAATTGAATCTCGTCCAGGTGAAAACGTTGTGCAGCATGTATGAAAGCAGGAAGCATACAATTAGTGAAATATGCAAGGTGATGGGGATCTCAAAGCCAACGCTTTACGAGTATTTGAAGAAAAAACGGTAACATTTCACCCTCCAATGAAATTTTGCCTGCCTTGCTTGATGGGGCAGGGGACAAACAGGATTCAATTGACCGATGGTCCCAGAGGTTTGAAAAATGAATTGCCTTTTATGATCCCATAATATATCGTAATTTATCATTTCCTATCATGTAAACCCTCATAGAAATGCATATGAGCCCAATCAACGACAAATGGCTAACCATTGATGAGTTGGCTGCCTATCTCAAGGTGGGGCGAACCAAGCTCTATACCATGGCCCAAAATAGGAGAATTCCAGGCAGCAAAATAGGCAGCCAGTGGCGTTTCGACCGCGAAGAGATCGATGCGTGGATCAAATCGGGGCAAGCAGCGAAACCTGAATCAAAATCGGCCAGGCGGAGATGAAAACCGAACAGCAGACCCGTATAGAACTCATCGATGCCGCTCTGGACGCGGCCGGATGGAAAGTAGGGGATCCGAGCCAGGTGGTTCTGGAATACGATATTGTGGTCGATCCAGAGCTGGCAGCCGAAAGGACCACGCCTTATTGCGGGCGGCAATTCAGCGATTATGTCCTATTAGGGCGCGATCGCAAACCGATAGCCGTGGTGGAGGCCAAAAAGACCAGTAAGGATGCCGCCTTGGGCCGCGAACAGGCCAAGCAGTATTGCTACAACATCCGTCGCGATAAAGATTGCGAACTTCCATTCTGTTTCTATACCAACGGTTTGGAAATCTATTTCTGGGATTTGGAAAATTCTCCACCACGCAAAATCGTCGGGTTTCCCACTCTGGATGACCTCGAACGCTACCGCTACATCCGACGAAACAAAAAGGCCCTCACCGATGAGCTGATCAATACCAACATCGCCGGCCGGGATTATCAGATCCGCGCCATTCGCGCCGTGCTCGAAGCCATCGAACGCAAACAACGGAATTTTCTATTGGTCATGGCCACCGGCACCGGTAAAACCCGCACCGCCATTGCGCTGGTGGATGCCCTGATGCGTGCCGCCCATATCGAGCGCGTCCTTTTCCTGGTTGACCGCATTGCCCTACGCGAACAGGCTCTATCCGCCTTCAAGGAGTATTTGCCAAACGAACCCCGCTGGCCCAAAGTCGGCGAAAAACTGGTTGCCACCGACAGGCGGATATATATTGCCACCTACCCGACCATGCTCAATATCATCCGGGACCCAGCCGCAAGACTGTCCCCCCACTTCTTCGATCTGGTGGTGATCGATGAAAGCCACCGCTCCATTTACAACACTTATGGGGAGATCCTGGACTACTTCAAGGCCATCAACCTCGGTCTAACCGCCACCCCCACCGATGTCATCGATCACAACACCTTCAAGCTGTTTGCATGCGAAGATGGTCTGCCGACTTTTGCCTACACCTTCGAAGAGGCCGTGCAAAACACGCCGCCTTATCTATCTGATTTCCAGGTGATGAAAATCCAGACTAAATTCCAGAAGGAAGGCATCAGCAAACGCACCATCAGCCTGGAAGACCAGAAGAGACTCATCCTCGAAGGCAAAGATATCGAAGAGATCAATTTCGAAGGCACGCAATTAGAGAAGCAGGTGATCAACAAAGGCACCAACACCCTGATCGTCAGAGAGTTCATGGAAGAGTGCGTCAAGGACGCCAACGGCGTGCTGCCGGGCAAGACCATCTTTTTCTGCGCATCCAAAGCCCATGCCCGCCGCATGGAGGAGATCTTCGACGCGCTTTATCCCCAATACCGCGGCGAATTGGCCAAAGTCCTGGTCTCCGAAGACCCCCGCGTCTACGGCAAGGGTGGTCTGCTCGATCAATTCAAACACCAGGACATGCCGCGCATCGCCATCAGTGTGGACATGCTGGATACCGGCATCGATGTGCGTGAAATCGTCAACCTGGTCTTTGCCAAGCCCGTTTATGCCTATACCAAGTTCTGGCAGATGATCGGCCGCGGTACGCGCCTGCTGGAAAGCAACAAGATCAAGCCCTGGTGCACCGAAAAAGAGCTCTTTTTGATCCTCGATTGCTGGGATAACTTCGAGTACTTTAAACTTCAGCCCAAAGGCAAGGCGCTGAAACCCCAACTGCCCCTGCCGGTCCGGTTGGTGGGCATCCGCCTGGATAAAATAGAAAAGGCCCTGGCCCTGGAACAGACCGCTACCGCCGAAAAAGAGATCACCAAGTTGCGGCAGCAGATCAAGACGCTGCCCGCCGCCTCGGTCGTCATCATCGAGGCAGCCCCGGCCCTGGATCAGATCTCCGATGACAATTACTGGACCTTGCTCAATCCTCAGAAGATCGAATTCCTGCGGACCCAGATCAAGCCCCTGTTCCGGACCCTCTCCCAGGTCGATTTCAAGGCCATGCGTTTTGAAAAAGACGTGCTCGAACTCTCCCTATCCCTGCTCGCCCAGGAAAAAGCCAAGTTCGACACCTTGAAAGAAGGCGTTATCGAACAGATCGGCGAACTGCCCCTCTCTGTGAATATCGTTTCCCGGCAAGCTTCGCTGATTAAGAGTGCCCAGCAAAACCGTTACTGGTCCGCATGCACGGATGACACCCTGGATGAACTGGCCGAAAAACTGGCGCCCCTGATGAAATTCCGCGAGCAGCAAAACCCAGGCCAGGGGCCGGTCCATCTGGACCTGACCGATGTCCTATACAACAAGGAGATGGTGGAGTTCGGCCCACGGCACGAGGCTGTCAGTATCGCCAGATATCGCGAAATGGTGGAAGCCCTGGTGCTGGAACTCACTCGCACCAACCCCATCCTGCAAAAAATCAGAAAGGGGGACGAGATTACACCGGCCGAGGCGGATCAATTGGCCGACCTGCTGCACAAAACCCACCCCCATGTAACCGAAAACCTGCTGCGGATGGTGTATCAGAACCGTAAGGCCCGTTTTATCCAATTCATCAGACATATCCTGGGCATCGAGACCCTGGCCAGCTTTCCCGATACCGTGAGCCAGGCCTTTGATACGTTCATCACCGAACACACCAACCTCAACAGCCGTCAATTGGAATTTCTACGGCTGCTCAAGGAGTTTATCATCGAACGGGAAAGAGTCGAAAAACGCGACCTCATCCAATCCCCCTTTACCATCCTTCACCCCCAGGGCATTCGCGGCGTGTTCCGGCCGTCTGAAATCGAAGAAATCCTCAAACTCACGGAGCAACTGGCCGCATGAAGTATCGCAAGACCACCGATAAAGAGCTGGCCCTCATGCGTGAAGAAGGCGAAGGCTACCGCCTGGAGTTCAAGGCCAACATCAATACCGACCTGCCCAAGGAGCTGGTGGCCCTGGCCAATGCCTCGGGCGGCCGCATTCTCATCGGCGTCAACGACCACAACCAGATCGTCGGCACCGATCTGTCCAACAAAACCCTGGCCCAGATCGAGGATATGGCGGCTGCCTGTGACCCGCCCGTGGCCATCCGCATAGAAAAGCTGCCCAAACACAAGCTGCTGGTCATTCACGTGCCCGAAGGCGCCAACCGGCCCCACCGTTGCGCCAAAGGCTTCTATCTACGCAACGGCGCCGGTTCCCAGAAAATGAGCACCCAGGACATCACCGCCTTTATCCAGTCTGAAGGCAGGGTGCGCTTCGATCAGCAGCTCCGGCTCGACCTGGACTGGGAAGCCGCTCTCGATCATCAGCGCCTGGATCACTTTCTGAAACTCGCCGGCATCGCCCCCAAGGCGGACATAGCCAACCTGTTGCTCAACCTGGGGGCGGGCGATGAAACGAACGGACACTTCTATCTCAACCAGACCGGCGTGCTTCTCTTTGCCAAGGAACCCACCCAACGCCTCTTCCATGCAAGTGTGGTCTGTGCCCTGTTTAAAGGCATCGGCAAGGCTTATATCCTTGATCGCAAGGAACTTACCGGCAATCTGCTGGAAAATGTGGAAGAGGCTCTGATCTTCCTTAAAAAGCACCTCCAACTGCGCTGGGAGATCACCAGCGCCTCCACCCGCCGCCAAGAGATCCTGGAGCTGCCAGAAGTCGCCCTGCGCGAAGCCATGGTCAACGCCGTGTGTCATCGCGACTACAATGAGGCCGGCGCCCATGTCATGGTGGAGATTTTCGACGACCGGGTCGAGATCTACAACCCCGGCGGCCTGCCCAAGGGACTGCCGCCCCAGGATTTCGGCCGCCGTAGCGTTTGCCGCAATCCCAACATCGCCGCTCTGCTGCTGCGCTGCGACTACATCGAAAAAATGGGCACCGGCATCGAACGCATCCGCGCGGCCCTGGCAAAGGCCGAATGTCCGCCGGTCAAAATCCGCTTCGACAGCATGTTTATCTTGGAATTTCCAAGGCCGACCTTTGCCGGAGAGTCGCCCCCGCAAGTCACCCCGCAAGTCACCCCGCAAGTCACCCCGCAGGTCAAACGCCTGCTGGAGAGCCTTGAGGGGGAAATGACGCGCGGGCAGCTCATGAAGACCCTCGGTTTAAAGGACCGCATGCACTTCAGCAAGGAGTACCTGACACCCGCCATGGAGGCAGGCTGCATCGAAATGACCATCCCTGAAAAACCCAACAGCCGTTTTCAAAAGTATCGCCTGACCGCAAAAGGAAAAACCAATGCTGCAAAATAACCCTATATTGAAAAGTAAAATCCATCAGCTCTGGGACAAGTTCTGGGCCGGCGGCATCGCCAACCCCCTGACCGCCATTGAGCAGATCACCTACCTGCTCTTCATGAAACGCCTGGATGACCTGGATCTCAAGCAGCAGGAAGATGCCGAATGGGCCAAAGAAAGCTTTATATCGCGTTTCTCCGGCCAATGGGTACCACCGGAGCGTCGCTTTACTTCCGAAAAAAAAGACCCTAAAGAGGCGGCAAGGGAGAAGGCCGAAAAAGAGAAGCCCTTTGAAATCGAGAAAGAGACCCTGCGCTGGAGCCATTTCAAACGCATGGCGGCGGAGGAGATGCTCACCCATGTGCAAACCAAGGTCTTCCCCTTCCTCAAGGACATCAACGGCCGCGAGTCCAGTTTTACCGACCACATGAAAAATGCCGTCTTCATGATCGCTAAGCCGTCGCTGCTGGTGGAGGCGGTGAAGGCCATCGATGAAATCTTCGAGGAGATCGACAAGGATTCCAAGGAAAAGGGGCAGGCCTTCCAGGATATCCAGGGTGATGTCTACGAGCACCTGCTCTCGGAGATCGCCCAGGCCGGCAAGAACGGCCAGTTCCGCACCCCGCGCCACATCATCAAACTCATGGCGGAGCTGGTGGCGCCCCAACTGGGCCACCGCATCGGCGATCCGGCCTGCGGCACGGCCGGGTTTTTGCTGGGTGCTTATCAGTACATAGTCACTCAACTGGCCATCAAAAAGGGCGCCAGGGACCTGCCCGTGGATGAGGATGGTTTCCAGCGCACCTCGGTCAGCGCCAGCCTCACCGAAGACGCCAAAAAGATCCTCAACGAAAGTTTATGGGGCTACGACTTTGACAGCACCATGGTGCGCCTGGGCCTCATGAACCTCATGATGCACGGCATCGACGAACCCCATGTGGATTACAAGGATACCCTCAGCAAAAGCTTCAACCAGCCTAACCAATACGACATCGTCATGGCCAACCCGCCCTTTACCGGCAGCATCGACAAGGGCGACATCAACGAGGAGCTGACCCTCAAGACCACCAAGACCGAGCTGCTCTTCGTGGAGACCATCTACCGCATGCTCCGAAAAGGCGGTACTGCCGCCATCATCGTGCCCCAGGGGGTGCTCTTCGGATCGGCCGGAGCCTTCGTGGAGACGCGCAAGATCCTGGTGGAGCGCTGCGACTTGAAAGCGGTGATCACCATGCCCAGCGGGGTGTTCAAGCCTTATGCCGGGGTGAGTACGGCACTATTGGTTTTCACTAAGGTGTACGACAAGACTGATAAGGTGGCCGAGCCGGGGACTGAGCAGGTGTGGTTTTATGACATGAAGAGTGATGGGTACTCGCTGGACGATAAGCGCAACAAACTGGAAGGGTATGGGGACCTTCAAGATATAGTCGAAAAATTTAAACATCGAGAGCCAAAAATAGATACAGATGTCAAAAAGAAATACTTTTTTGCGACACGGGATAAGATAACCAAAGAAAAATTTGATTTGAGTTATAGTAGGTATCATGAGGAAGAGTTCGAGGAATTCGATTATGAAAAGCCGGGGGTTATTCTGGATAAGTTGCTTAAAACGGAGATTGGGGAAGAGTTTTTTAACCACGGAATACACGGAACACAAGGAAAAGTTCTTGAAGGTGTAAAGAGTGGTATTGTGAGGGAGTTGTTGGATTTGAAGGAGATGGTGGGATGAAGGTACAATTGTTAAGTATTCCTGAAATAATTGGCCCTGAAGGCGTTTTTATAGACGGCGATTGGGTTGAAAGTAAAGACCAGGATAAAAATGGATCGGTTCGTCTAATCCAATTGGCAGATATTGGAGAAAATGCATTTCTCGACAAATCAAAAAGGCATTTAACGAAAGAAAAGGCAATTGCTCTACGGTGTACATTTTTGAGAAAAGGCGATCTTTTATTAGCCCGTATGCCGGATCCAATGGGGCGGTGTTGCATTTTTCCTGGACTAGAACAAGAAAGCGTAACTGTCGTAGATGTTTGCATTATTAGACCTGCTAATCCTGATATTAACAATGTTTTTTTAATGCATCTAATCAATAATAGCCTTATAAGGCACCAAATAAATAAGTTTACTACAGGAACAACTCGAAGCAGGATTTCGCGGGGAAATTTAAGCAAGATAAAGCTTCCCATCCCACATATAGACGATCAAATCCGCATCGCCACGCTGCTCAGTCGCGTCGAGGCGTTAATTGCAACACGTAAAGAGAACCTGCGTCAGCTGGATGAATTCCTAAAAAGCGCCTTTCTGGAAATGTTTGGGATTCTTAATGGTAATTTCAAGGCATGGAAAATTGAAAAGTTAATGCGGCATACAGACATTGTTTCTGGAGTCACAAAAGGTAAAAAATATAAGAACGAGGTACTTGTTGAAATTCCATATATGAGGGTCGCCAATGTTCAAGATGGTTTTTTAGACTTGAACGACATCAAGACGATAATGGTGACCAACGGTGAAATTGAAAAATATAAACTGATAAAGGGAGATGTGCTTCTTACCGAAGGGGGAGACCCTGATAAATTGGGTCGTGGAGCTGTATGGGAGAATCAAATCGAAATATGCATCCATCAGAATCATATTTTTAGGGTAAGGGTTGTAGATTGTAAGGAACTTAACCCTTCCTATCTAAGTGCACTTGTGGGTTCGATATATGGGAAAAGCTATTTTTTAAAGGCAGCAAAACAGACAACAGGAATTGCTTCAATTAATTCGACACAGCTCAAAAATTTTCCTTTAATAATTGCGCCGATAAAACTTCAAAACGACTACGCAAAGATTGCGGCAAAGTCTGAGCGCCTCAAAATTCTCTACCGCCAAAACCTCACCGAACTGGAAAACCTATACGGCGCCTTAAGTCAAAAATTCTTCAAAGGTGAGCTGGATTTAAGTCGGATTCCATATTCAAAAGAAAATTTGTTACAACCCAGATTACAAGAACTTATCAGCGTACCTCAGCCAACAGTGTCATCTATATACACTTTAAAATATGAAATGACAGTAGAAGGCATCAAAGCTTTAATTTGCGATAAGCTCCCTAGAAAATTCACCCCCAAAATGCTATATGAGCAGATTAAAGAATTATTTTTTGATGAAATATCAACCGATTTTGGGACAATAAAAAAAATTTTGGCAGAATTGCTACAGGAGGATCACCGATTTTTAGAACAGAATTTTGGCGCATTCGAAAATAGCGAATTTAATGATAGGGGCGAAAATCAAATTTACTTTAGTGTGAATAGATGAAACTGCACCGAGTAAAAATATTATCTGCATTCAGAGGGCTATCGCCGGGATTTGAAATTGAATTCAAATCTCCGCGAAAAGGCGATATTTCTATAGAGCCAGTTTGCTTCGTTGGACTTAATGGCTCAGGAAAATCCAACGTTTTAGAAGCAATTTGTGAGATATTTTATTATCTTGAGACTTACCATCTTGCGGATCGAAAAGATATTGCAGGATATAAAACGGATTTTGGCTTTGAGATCGAATATTCCCTACCTAAACAATCATTTGGCGTTGAAGGTGTTCCCTGGGATGAGCTGTCCTTTGAATGGGATAAAAAAGAGTTTGATCCAATTTTTAAAATTGTAAAAAGGGAAAATGAATATCCTATAATATCTGCCTCATTCGGTTCAAAGCAACTGCAACTGAAAAATAAAGATAATAATCGCAATAGTGCTGTGTTGCCATCCCGGATAATTGGATATTCTTCGGGAATGAATGAGTTGATAAGCAATCCATTTATTAAAATTGATTTCCACTATTTTGATAATTTTGAGAAAAGGACCGGTGAATCTGTCAGTTCTGCCCTTGATTTAAATAGAATGTTTTTTATGGATTATGATTCCAATCAGCTCATTACCATATGCAATTTTTTGTTTGATGAAAGAGGCTTTGATGAAAATTTCAGTAATAATGAATTTGACGTCAAGGAATTCGGAGCAAAAGATTTATCGCAAATCAGACGTGAAATAGCTATCAATGATTTGCATTCTTTCTCCATATCATTAAACCTAATGGTTGGCGATAGAAGTGCGCCTATGCCACTCCCATCAGAACTAAACCTCGCCATTGATAAACTAAAAAAGTGTGCGACTTTAATTCATGAAAATAAGCAAGAAAGGCAAGACAATAAAGAATTTGTTGGAAAGCTCACTTTATATTACTGGGTTAATAGCTCAACAAAAAAGGCTTTTCGCCACCACTTCAAAACAGCATACGATTTATACCGTAATTTTTACTTTTTACGCCTTTTAAATATCCATCTTACGAGAAGAATTCTTCGTAACAAAGTCAAAAATGCAAGCCTGGAGGAAAACATATCGTCCCTTCTGCCGAAATTTGAGCAAGAGAGCCAAGCCTTTTTTATTAGTGAGTTAGCCTTTTCAAAAAAAGGTATAAGAAATCATGTTTACTACCGACAGCTATCAGATGGGGAGCATCAATTATTACATACTTTAGGGACAATTATATTGATGGACACACCTGGTGTTCTATTCATCTTAGATGAGCCGGAGACCCATTTGAATCCCGGATGGCGGTCCCAATTTGTGAGTTTGTTAAACAAATCCATTGGAACCAAATCACGATATCAAGACATCATATTGACCTCACATTCCCCTTTTATAGTTTCTGATTGTCATCAAGAAAAAGTCTTCAGTTTTTTTCGAAAACGGAATGGCAAAGTTGATTATAAACCCGCAGGCTTCAATACTTATGGCGCATCCGTTAATCTTATTACAATGAAACTTTTCCAAAAAAAGGAAACTATTTCTGGACTTGCTGAATCAAGGATAAAGGAAATTCAAAAACAGTTTAGCAAAAACAAGATGAATAGAGAGACTGCAATTAGAGAGATAAATAAATTGGGTGATTCAATTGAAAAGATGATGCTTCTTGATTACATAAATAAATCGAAAACGAAAAATGCTGATTAATTACATTTGTATAGAAAACGAATTCAAAAAACTTCACGCTTTTTTCGAGCATACGGTTCTTGAAGTATGGTGCAAGCCGAATGGTCCTTTCAATATTAGTATGCTGCATGAAGATTTTCAGCCGATCGTAAAAAAGATGAAGGGGCGGTTGGAATCACCAATTAAAGAAATATATAATATTTGCCTGTCCTTAGGCCAACACAGTCTTCAACAAATTTCTGATGCTTATAAAATTAACAATAACATCCAAGATATATGCAAAAGAGTAGTAGAACCAATTACCTATGAAGATATTCGATCAATTCACCCGAATCTTTCAATTAAATTAAAAAAGTTTTGTGAATCCCTATACGACTATGTGGCGCAAAAGGCGACCTTTTGTAAGACATATTGTTCCATAAATGACTATTATAAATACTTCATCATTTCAAACAATCAGACAAAAGGAAAATGCCCTTTTTGCGGTTTGAATGCCATAAAATCCGAAAAGCTATCATTCAGAGATGCTTTTGACCATTATTTTCCTAAAAGCAAGTTTCCATTTAACAGCGTCAATTTAAACAACATCGCTCCAGCTTGCCATGAATGCAATTCGGACTGCAAAAAAGATAGAATACCCATCAGAGATAAGAAAGGGAACCCAACAAAAGCATTTTACCCATATTCTGAGTTTGCACCTAATTTTAAAATCAATCTGGACATTCAATATCTTGATCCCATTGACCCCAAAAAAAATTCAGTTCAAATCAATTTCCAATCTGACTATTCCCAAGAGGAAGTCGACAGATGGAGAGCTCTTTATTTTATCGATATACGCTATAAAGACAAATGTTGTAGCGAGGATGCAAAATATTGGCTGGAACAGATTCACGGTGAAGCAAAAAATTATGGCGAAGATATTGAAGAAGCTTTAAACAATCAAATACAAGACCGAAAACAAAACCCGTTAAATGATTTCAATTTTTTAAGAGCGCCATTTTTAGAAGCCTATAGGCGCTATAGGAATCAAACCTAAGGAATTCTATGAGCAGATACTGCGGAGAAAAAGATACGAAGGCCATACTTGAAGCTGCTGAGCATTGGCGGCAACGAGGGTTGCTTTCAGATGGCTACATATTTAGCGATAAAGCGCTTTGGTGTCTCGAAAATCTGAAAGCCTTAGACCAGTATTTCATCAACCAACTGGATGAGGGCGAAGGTAATTTTTTTGAAAAACTGTCTGCTCAGCTTGCACCTACATCACCTGAAGTGAAACAATTGGCAGCTGAAATGTTGTGGGTGATGTTACTCTGTCCAAGCAATATTGGAATAAATTCAAAGAAGGCGGGGATTCAAAAGATTTGGGGCTGGTCTGGAGTACCGTTTCCCGAGGATTCGCCCTGGCTGAGTGATGCGACGCTCTTAGGAGTCGGCAGCGCCGGTATGGGTTATAACAACCTTAGATGGCGGGAGTTGATTTTTCTGATTCGGTTAACAATGGCTCTTAAGCAGCTAACCGATGGAGAACGCCGCACTCTTTTGGGTGATGCTATGAGTTTGGCGAAATGGTTGGAGAAGGTGCCGGAATGCAATTCGAGGCAATTTCGTCACATGATGTTGTTCATGCTTTTTCCTGATAATTTCGAGAGAATCTTCGGCGGTACGGATCGGCGGAAAATTGTTTCCGCTTTTAGTGGAAAATCAGATGCTCAGATCAACGCCCTCACCGCGTTCGAAATCGATAAAGAGCTATCCTCTATCCGAAAACAGCAGGAGCAAACCTTTAAAACGAGCGAACTTGATTTTTATGTGCCGCCGCTCCGGGATCTTTGGCGGGATGATAGAAATGTATCATGGCTGATAACATGGAATCCTAAATTCTGGCCTTGGGCCTCGCTCGAAGAAGACAGGGATTCAACTCACACCGGCAAAACAGTAAATATGCGGTGGAGTTTTGCCAATCGAAATGCAAGGGTCGGCGATAAAGCCTATCTTATCAGAACAGGAGTTGCACCGAAAGGCATTGTGGCTGTTGGAAATATCGTCAAGGCGCCATTTGAGGCGCCTCACTGGGATGAGGAAAAGGCAGCTGACGGAAAAACCCGTTGGTGTGTCGAAATCGATTTTACTAGAATACAGAACCCCCTGGTAGATGACCCATACATAGCTTTTGAAGAACTTGAGAAAATCGATATAGACCAGCAGAAGTGGAACCCACAGTCATCTGGAATCGAAATTAAGCCTCAGTCTGCGGGAGCTATAGAGAAACTGTGGGAAAAGGTAGTAGGCACCCCATCGCAACCCGAAAAGAAGGTAGTTTCTCCTGGTGCAGCAAATGCGATTAATCTCATTTATTATGGCCCGCCAGGCACCGGTAAGACTTATCAACTTCGCGAGCTATTAAAAGAAAAATATTCCAGCACTAAACAGATCATCAGCAGGGAATCTTGGTTAAGTCAGCAGCTGGTTGACATACGCTGGTTTGATGCAATTTTCGCTGCGCTTTATGAACTTGGCGCTCAAGCAAAGGTGGTGGATATTGCTATGCACGAATTTATTGCCCTGAAAGCCCGCGCCATGGGGCGTCACCAGAATATTACTCAAACCATCTGGGCAACTTTACAAGCCCATACAATCGATGCCTCAAAAACCGTCCAGTATAAGCATAAAAGCCCGCCGCTTGTTTTCGACAAAAGTACAGCCAGTGTGTGGCATATGGTGGGGGACTGGCAGGAAGAATGCGCTGAACAGGTGAGTCTGGCCGAAGCCCTAAAAAGCGGTCCTAAATCTGAAACAGATCACCATCGCTATGAATTCGTTACCTTCCATCAGGCTTACAGCTATGAGGATTTCATCGAAGGATTACGCCCTGTCACAAATGGCGAAGATGGGCAAATAGCCTACTTGGTAGTCCCCGGCGTATTCCATCGGATCGCTCAGAAGGCTAAATCCGACCCGAAACAACGGTATGCCATTTTCATCGATGAGATCAATCGGGGCAATATTGCCAAAATATTCGGAGAGCTGATAACGCTCATCGAACCTGATAAGCGCGCTGAGTACAATGAAAGGGGTGAGAAGGTGTCAGGGATGGAGTTGACCCTTCCATACTCCCGAACCCTATTCGGTGTCCCCAAGAACCTGGACATTTATGGTGCGATGAATACCGCAGACCGCTCTATTGCTCTTCTGGATACGGCTTTAAGACGCAGGTTCAAATTTCAGGAGCTTATGCCGAATCCCGGATTAATCAGCGGTTCTCGTGTAGACGGCTTAATTGAAGATGGTGAAGGGGGGACAATCAACCTTAGAGCCTTGCTCGAAGCGATGAATCGGCGCATTCGCTTTTTCCTCAACAGGGATATGACTCTGGGGCATGCTTATTTTATGAACATTAAGGATTTTCCAAGTTTAAAGGATGTGATGCTGAATCAGATCATCCCTCTGCTGCAGGAATATTTTTACGAAAACTGGAACCGGATACAGCTGGTGTTTCAGGATGTAGGGCCGGGCGGAGAAAAATCTGACTCCCAGATTATTTGTCATAGCACCTTGAATGAACAGGATGTCTTGGGGGGTGACCATGGCGATTATGACGATCTCATTGAATATTGGGTGGCGCCACCCGAGGACATAACGCCAGATTCGATTCGCAAGATTTATGAGAAGGTTTCCTGAAAGTGGAGTCAATAACACTTATAGAGCATGAATCTCTTCCAATTCTTCCCGAAAGGTTACGGGGACAAAATGCGTTGGCGACTGAACATGCCTACGCCCTAAAAAAGCTTGAACGGCGTTTACCGGGTAACGCTTTTTTCTGGGGGCACCATACAGTAAAGTTTGCAAACTATTGCGGAGCAATATGTCTTGGTAACCTGTCCATTGAAATTCTCCCGAAAATTCACGGTAAAGAGACAGAGCCGGGCGCCTGCCGAAAGTCCCTTATTAAAATGCTGGTAAGAGCGCGGAGACTTAAAATTCAGCGCGGCGGTACCGCACACATTGAGTTACAGAAACACTCTTTGTTGGATGTGTTTATTCTACAATTCTGCGATCAACTCCACGCTGAACTCATGCAGGGGATGATTCGACATTATGTTGAAAAAAATGAAAATATCAATGTCCTTCGCGGGCGGCTTCGAGTCGAGCAGCAGCTCAAGCACAACAATGCTCATAAAGAAAGGTTGTTTTGTCAGTATGATGAGTTAGATGCGGACAATACATTTAATCAGGTCATTAAGTGCGTGTTGCGCCTGATGATGAAAATTGCAGCAGGGGCAATCGCACGGAAAAAACTTGCTGAAATGCTCATGCGATTTGATATCATCCGTGATATCCAAGCGGATCTTCAAATGGTAGACAAATTAAAATTCAATCGCTTCACCTGCCGCTATGCGCCCATTTTTCAGCAATGCAGCTGGTTCCTACAAGGCTGTCATCCAGATGTAAAAGTAGGCAATAATGCCTGCACAAGTCTCCTTTTTGATATGAACAAACTATTTGAAGCATACGTGGCCAGTGCCTATAAGCAAGTCGCACATTTCAATGGGCTGCGAATGCAAGTGCAAGGGCCTCAAAAGTATATGGTACGAAGGTGGGCTGATCGTGACGAGCAATTGTTTCTCATGAAGCCAGATATGGCCTTTTTTGATACCGAGAATAATATCTTTTCAATTGCTGATGCCAAATGGAAATTACTTGATGACCGCGAGAAAAAGCTTGGCATATCCCAAAGCGACCTATATCAGATGTCTGCTTACGCCACACGATACAAGGTCGATCGGTTGTCGCTTGTTTATCCGAAACAAAAATGTTTCCAAAACCCGATTGAATTGGGGCTTCAAGGCACAGAAGCGAGGCTTTTTATTACCCCATTTGATGTTTCATCCAATGACAGCCCAGAGTATATGTTCCTGGGCGGACCGATCAAAACGTAATTGCGTAACCAAAATTTGCTTATAGGGGAACACCAACAAAGAGGGCTAGTGAGGCATGGTCATTAGAGGCAGGGCATTGCAGCGCAGCTTCTACATTTGATCACACCATAATCACTTCGCTTTCTGTAATGATGAGGCAAACTGTCGGTTCATAATTTCTGACAAACAGTAGCTTTTAACGTGCTTTACCAGGGGTAAAGTGAACATAAAAGCTCGCTCTGAAACCGGCGGGGATGGACCCGGAAACCGATCAGAATGGTCAGAAACTTTTATATTGCCCTAAGCTGCTGTTAATTGCCACTGATATAGAGCCATTTCATGTTCACCGAAATAGAGCCACTTGATGTTCACCGAAATGAGGCCACTTCATAGTCACCGAAATAGAGCCATCCTATTTT
>ENA-OSEO01000521-OSEO01000521.1-sediment-metagenome-genome-assembly--contig:-NODE-521-length-96090-cov-15.186943_pt1 | contig 96090 bp, 87 predicted proteins | sample MGYA00237883_ERZ534232 | MGnify/ENA metagenome assembly ERZ534232
AAAGCAAGGATCTGCTAACCCATTGTTTTTCCTTTACCGTATATTTTCTCTTGACAGGACAATATAGGATTGTCCCCTATTTTCGCCATGGCTCATGGAATCATGTCTTTCAGGGGGGATTTCAAGAGAAAGTCCCATCACGGGTATCTCATCCACCTCGGTGATGCCGTTCTACCCCTTGGAGAGAACACCAGGGCAGCGCCCTTTCCAGGGGTGTAGAATGATGTCTCTAAGTCAGCCATCTATCATTGAACCCGGGAGAAGATGTCGGGTGTAAGAAAAATCCTACATGCGAGAATCAATTCATTTCAACCACTTGATGGCCGAACCTGTTTGTTCATCAATTCTGTCTGTAGGAAAAATCATCCACATTCAAGAGCGGTTGAAATTGTTCATGCCCTGAAAAGGATGTTATTCCCGGCATATGACCATGAAAAGATTTCATGGCGCGTCACTTGCAGCATAGTAGGTACATACTTTTCCGCGTCCGAGACGAAGTGGTTGTGGTTTTCGGGAGCTTGAACCTTTAACTGGACGGAAATATAGAGAATTCCAGACAACGGAGGCAGCATGAGAACAGTCCTGGTGTTGGTTTTTGCATCGTTGTTTCTACTCAGTTCCGGAAACGTGATGGCCCAGCAAGGCAAGGCAAAGGCAAAAGGGGCCAGTGAAAATGCATATGAACATGCGAATGAGAAGGCAAAATTCATAAGGGAGGGGAGCACCCCTGCGGAGAAAGGCAAAGAGGCGATTGGAACCGAGAAGGAGAAGGGCAAAGAGGCCCTCGGGGAAACCAAAGATGCGTCGTTGAGCGGGAAAGGTAAAACGAAAGAACTGAAAACAATCAAGAGCACCAAAACCAAGAGAAAAGAAGCCAAGAGCAAAGTTGAAAAGAGTGTGACGGGCACAAAGGTCACTACGGAGTAATCAAGGCGCATTGGTCCACGCGGAGCGTAAGTACTTAAAGGCCTGAGCCATTCGTTCACAAACGGAAAATTCGGAGCCCCTCCCTCAAAAGAGGGGCTTTTCCATCCCGGTGGGAAGACCGATCCGCCTGACAGGATTTTCAAACGCGGCAACGATGATTAGAATAATAATGTTCGCCGTAAGGCACGAATCAAAAGGAGGCGATAAATGAATAAATCGATTATTTGGATCTCTCTGGTTTTGTTGGTTTTGTCCGGTTGTGCAGCACCTCAAACGAAGACTCAAAAAGGTGCTGTTTACGGGGCTGCAGGCGGCGCGGCGGCCGGAGCTCTTGTTGGACAGGTTATCGGTCATAATACGAAAGGCACCCTCATAGGTACTGCCATCGGCGCAGCTGTCGGGGGTCTTGGAGGCGCCGGGGTAGGGAGGATGATGGACAATCAGGAACGGGATATGCGCGACGTTCTGGCATCCTCGGAAGCCGCTGCTGTCTCGAGAGAAGGCAATCTCCTGGCGGTGACTTTCAAAGGCGACGTGACGTTCGATACCAACTCCACTGTGGTGAGGCCGGGGCTTCAATCTGAAATAACAAGGGTTGCAACGGTCATGAATCAATACCCCAACACTCTCGTGAGGGTGGAGGGGCATACCGACAGCACTGGTTCCGATGATTACAACATGGATCTTTCAAATCGACGTGCGGCTGCGGTTAGGAATTTACTGACAAGTCGCGGCGTTGCCGACCACCGGATCGATGTTGTCGGGTACGGAGAGAGCATGCCGGTGGCAACCAATGACACGGAAGCGGGGCGCCAGAAGAACAGGCGAGTGGAAATCAAGATAGCGCCGCAGACACAGCAATAATAAAGGATTGATCTTTTTAAATAATTGTTATACAGTATGACTCATGGATACACATAAAAGGGTGCCTGCCTATTGACTTAGTATCCCTCAAGCGGTGTTTCCCCTTCTCCTTCCCTTTCGGATCGGCACCCTTTCACCACTTTCTTATCTTTCAGCCTCACTTCTTTTTGCGCTGAACATACATTGCCAATGTGAAGGGTCCTTAACGAGAACAGCCTTTCTAATTCATCCCGGACGAGGGAACTTTGACCAAACGATGAGCGCCGGGAAATAAACCAGTGGGAGGAATAAAAATGGAAGAATTGTGTGCAATGTGTAAAGTGCGGGGTGTCTGCGGAAAAACTGTCGACAAGTCCAAGCCGGCAGTTAATTACAGGAATCCGGTGGACAAGCTTACATCGACCGTGAGCTGGCCGACTGTGTTCGGCAAATACTGCTTCTTCTGTGACAAAAAGCACGAGCGACTCATCAGGATTTAAAAGGCCTCGTAAAAAGTGTCTCTTTTTGTCATTTCGAGCGGAGCGAGAAATCTTGAGCACTTGAACCTCTGGAGACGATCAGATTTCTCCCTTGGTCGAAATGACAGGTACGCTCAACAGACTTTTTACGAGAGTGTCCAATCGTGAATCAAAGAAAGCCAAGAACTTTTCTGACCTCCGATCTCTGCCCTTCCGCCTTCGCGGCTCGCCATAGCGCCGCGAAGGCGGAAGGGCGGCTGATTAGACAGGCTTCTTCCTTTGGGAGACGGGGAACAGCAGCAACATCGAGATGACAGAGCTTGCCGCTGCCAGAATGAACGCCCAATGATATGTACCTGTTGCGTCTATCGTCCAGCCGGCAAGAACAGGGGCGATTACTGAACCCAAGCCGTGAAATATCGTCCACATACCCACAATGCTTCCTGCATATTCCCTTGGGAACAAGTCTCGGGCAGAGGCGGCATACACCGGCCAGATGGTCCCATAGCCCACCCCGAACACGGTGGTGAAGAGGATCAACCATGTGAGCTCGTGGGCATATACCAGTCCGAGCCCCCCTGCGGCAGTGAGAACGCCGCAAAGCATCATCACCTTGATCCTTCCTGCACGATCCGAGACATGGCCCAGGATCAGTTTGCCGATGGAGCCTGCCACTCCTATGACCGCGATGAGACCGGCGGCGAATTTATAGGATACCGTCAACTCCTGGGTGGCATAGGCAGTCAGAAATGTGAGAGGGATGAGAATGGAAAAACTGATAAGCAGGTAAGAGAAGCCGATCAGATAAAACCTCCTGTCATGCAAAATCCCCGCATAGGCCGCCCTTACCGGAATTTTGTTTGCTCCGCTCAATGCACCGCCTCCTCTCTCCAAAGGAGGATGACTTCTCACCATGAAGAAATTCATTCCCGCAGCCGCGAATCCCGAGATGCCCAGAATTACCCAGACCGTTCTCCAGCCATGAGGCACGATGATGAGGGGGATCATGAGGCTCCAGAACGCAATGCTGACGGCGCTTCCGAGATCGACGACAGAGAGGGCGATGCCCCTTCGCTTCTCACTTACCCACCGCATGACCACCGTCACGACAGGCGCCCAACATCCCGAGTGGCCGATCCCTGCCAGGGCGAAGAAGAGACTGGCCTGCAAGACCGTGGTGGACAACGACATGAGATACGCGCCCATGCTGAGAAGGGCCACTGAGACGGAGAGAATGAATCTCGCGTCGGTCCTGTCCACTAACAGGCCGAGCATCGGAGAGAAGAGGGTGTAGGTGAGAAAATAAGATGAGTAAATAACGCCGGCCTCGGTCTTTGAAATGGCCAGGGAAGAAAGCATGTCAGGCAGGAGAAGCCCATAGGAATATCGTACGGCAAAGGCGGCAAACAGGGTGAAAAAACCTGCAATGATGATTGCGTAGACTCGATAGCCCATGCGGAACGACCTCCCGGTGAATGGAAAAAGTTGGCTGCTTTGTCTGGTTTGTTTAGTCTCTTTGGTTCTTCCAATCTGCGTTATCCGTGTAAGGCTTTTTCCTTTTTCCAGTTCTTTGGTTCCAAACAGAAGACCACATGAACCAAACAAAGTCGGGAATCCGGAATTTGTTCAGGGCAGCCGGTATTCTCTTCGCAACTTCTCGGACAATCGGTTGATCACGCGGAAGGCCTTTTCCACAGTCTTTTCACCGTCGGGGTTTACCAGGCAGCAGGTGGCAGGGGAAAGAAGACTTCGAGAGAGGAGGAAATCGAGGTCGATCCCCTTTTTGCCGAGCACTCCCCATATCTCCTTCAGCCGTTTGTTCAGAGTCTCGATGTCTTCTTTTTCAAAGGGCTCCCAGTTTGTCGGCACGATGCCCCATACGAGCCTCCCGCCGCGCTCCAGGAATCGACTGATGGAGGAGGCGTAAGAGGAAAATATTTCTCCATTGGTGTAAACGTCGAGGGAAAGGACGTCAAGATCCAAAGCCAGCAGGAAGTCCCAGTCCGGGTTGCCGCAGAGGTGCACGCCTCTTGGCCGGTCCACCATTGAGAAGAACTCTTCCATATCACCGCGGGCCGCCTGATCCCCGTACCCTGCCATGGCGCTGAAAAGGAATTGCAGCCCAGGCTCGTCCACAAACATGAAGGCATTCCGGTTGAGCATCTTTAGCCTGGCCAGCTGGACGTTGATCCGCCTGGCCATGAATTCGAACATGAACGGCCTTACCGTATCGTCAAAGAGGATAGGCCGGGCGTCCTGATCCTGGACGTTGAGACCGAAGCTGACAGGCCCTTCGAGCTGGCCTCGGATGGCAGGACGATCTGAGAGATCGAGTTCCAGGAAGCGGGGATAGACGACCGAGTAAGTGGAACTGATGTCGAAATATTCCGGATCTTCGAAGCGAAGCATGGTCTCTTCCAACTCGGCCATGAACTTGTCCGTGGAAAATCGGAGAGTGCGATTTTCCAGATCCAGAATGATCCCCGGGAAGTGCTCGGAAGCCTGCACGTACATGTCTTCGTAGTAGTTGTAATGGGGGAGCTGCGGCCAAAAGGGGATATCGAGAGAAAGAGCCTGATCGAGGGCCCGCTCCACATCCTTGTGCGGCATGACGGCCATGGCGGTTGTAAGAAGATTTCCGGGAATCGGCATAGAAACCTTGAATCAAAGAGACTTGGGTTAAGGTTTGGGAAGAGTAAGCGTCCCTCCATTCCCGGTGAAGCTACTCTTAAAGTTGTACTGTAAAGAAATTGATAACCGCAGAGAAAAATGTCAGAAAAGTTATATCAGCCCGGTTCAGCTGCTGCAAGACACATCGTTTCAAACAGATAAAAATTTTCGCGAAGACAAAAGGCCCCGGCAGATCCCAGGGCCTTTGCAGTTGATAGGTGCACTGTGGGCGACTACATGTCTTCAGATCTTGTTGTTTCCCTTATGATGTGTGCCATAGAATTACGCCCTTGCTTCCCCTCCCTCGGACATTCGGTGATGCTCGGAACCAGGTGGGCGCTGAGCCTCCTTTTCGGCTTCCTGCTTCATCTTATCCAAAGACTCATTCCACCCTTGCTCCATTTCATGGCGCATGCTCGCGCCGATATTCGCAATACCGGCGTGCGTGAGCGTCATCCCGGTCCTGCCGCCAAGGTCTTCAAAGGTAACGGTGATCTCACATTCCAAAGGAAAATTCTCCATGCCGTAGTGTGTTGAGGGGACCACGTTTCCCTCTTTATCCGCAAAACTGTCGGTTGCGACAATCTTTCCCATCGGGACAATCTCTTTGAAAGTACCGGTGCTCCAGAATTCCTGACCTTCCTTCGATCTCATGGCGTGAAGATACTTTCCGCCGGTGCGAAAATCCATCTTCGAGAAAGGACAGGTAAAATCCTTCGGCCCCCACCATTTCTTGAAATAGTCGGTATCTGTCCAGTACTTCCACACGGTTTCTCTCGGCGCATCGAAGATGCGGGTAATCACCAGTTCGTTCTTTTTTTGCTTTACCATCTATTCATCCTCCCTTCTTCTAATGCTTCGAAGGGCAAGCCTCTTCGTTTCGTGTCACACGGACACCTGTACTCTGTAAACTCCCCTGGCGAGCCTCTGCTCGGTGCAGGGGCAACGAGTACAACTTACAAGCAAGTTGAGGATCAATCAGCCGGGTGTCAAGCGGCGGAAGAGTTTCAAAAAAAAGTTTGTCTGGTTTGTTTGGTTTATTGTTTCCAGGAGCGAGAATAGTTTGCATGCGGCCATGGAGCCTTTCTCCGCGCAGGGCAGATACACTATTCCTGAGCCAGCAGGCATACGCCTGTAGGAGCAACCTCCCGGTTGCGATTCCTGCGGTTTAGAAGGTTATCGTGAGCAGGAGCTCGCTCCGACAGGCGATGTTATCTCCGGGATGAATTGATGAGCCCATACGAAAGTGGGCGGTATGGGGGCTGGGGTTTGAGCAGCGGGGAAGGAGTCTGGTGAGTTGAGGTTCGTCCACACTGCAGACACCCATCTCGGATTCGAGATCACGCGGACAGCTCAGAGCGACCCCAGAGGTCGAATGAACAGGGCGGATGCGATTTTCAGGAACTTTGAGCTGGTCACTCAACACGCCCTGGAGATCGGGGCTGAGCTTTTCATCCACAGCGGAGATCTCTTCAACAAGCACTACATTCCAAGGGATCTGCTCGACCTGCTGGTCCGGCCGATCCTCAGCCTTGCCGAGGCAGGCATCCGGATCGTCCTCATTCCCGGCAACCATGAAAAATCCGAGTTCCCTTTCGATCTTTTTCATGATCGAAACGCGGTTCGTTTCGCTGCCTGTATATGAAATGGAGATTGTGCAGGTGGAGGCCGCCGGGCTTACGCCGAGGGAATGCGAGGATGAAATCGTCTCGCAGTTTTGGCGGTTCGAAGAAGAGCGGGTGATCCGATTCAACCTGGATACCGGCTCATTTTTTCGCAATCACCCAGATAGCATGAACGATCCCGGGCAGGTAGCCAAGAATTGTGAGGAGGATGTTCAGCCAAAAATGCATTCCAAACCCGACCTGGAGAAACACCCCGAGGGGCGGCAGGATGATTGCAATCATAATACGGACGATATCCATTTCAATCCTCCCTTGTATGGAAGAAAAATATTACCCGGAGCATGGAAACCATCCAATACGCGCTTGGCTTTATAGAGAACAGCAGACGGTCTTATTTCTCTCTAAAACCTCCACTTCCGGTGGAGGACCCGGTGAGATTCTACCGATCCGGTGTGAAATCATGGCCTGAAAATCCGAACCTAGATATCGAAATTCGAAAAAAAGGAATTGAAATTCAAATTTTCAAATGACAGAAACGAACATGTTTTGCCGGCTGAGCCAATCGTCTCTGGCCCGGTCCAGAGTGCCAGGGTTTCCCTCATTCCAGTTCCATAATCCTCTGGACGATGAGCCCGGCACTGTAAGCGGCAAATCGTTTTTGCAGGAGGTTTGCGCTCCTGTAAGAGACAATCGGGTAGGTCCATTCGAGCAGGGCAAGGAAATAGGGTATGATGTTCTCCTCGAACAGGGTTACCCGGTCCGCATATCCCCTGAGAAGCGAGACCACCCTGTATGCCTTCTCCACCATCGGATCGTCCCCTTCGTAGCGGAACGGCGTAGTCTCTCCAAGCCGCGAGGCGGAGACGAGGGCTTCTTCAAATTCGAGGAGACTCTTCAGGTCCGACTCACCTTGCATGCGTGTCATCTCGATCTTTACAATGACCTCCAGCCGCGCGAAATCGGAGACCGCATTGCGTACCCTCGTTTCCGAGAAGTCGATGATGAACAGGTTCTCCAACTCATCCAGAAGGACGTTCTGCATGTTCAGGTCGCCGTGCGTGATACAGCGGTACCAGAGAAACACGCTGTTCTTTCGGGCCGGGTATCCGTGTTTCAGAAAATGGAAGGGGTTCGGGAGTTCCCGATTCAGTTCAGGGCAACGAAGGATTTTGTCCTCCGCGGAGACGGACGTTGCCTTTTCGCCGTCCTCCAGAATGTGCGGGAAAAGCTGGATGGGATTGTGCTCTGCGTAAGGGCGGATTTCTTCCCACCGGGGTTGTCCGTACCAGGGCTTCAGGATGTGGGTGAATAACCGTTCTAAAAGGGTGAGCACCTCCTCCGCCGGGCTGTTGCGGTAGTGTTCGGTGAGCCACGTGAGCCTGCTTTCCGGTCCGCCGATGCCCACGAAAGTGTATCGGATCCCACCCCACTCCCCGGACGAACCGCGTCCCATGATGGATGTGGAGTTGTTCAGGATGTATTTCTCCACGTGTTCGTGAAAGGCCCGCACCTCTCTTTCGATTACTGCTTCAGGACCCAGTTTCAGCACCGAGGGGAGCATTCTCCGCCCATCCCGCGCATAGGGAATGACACGGAACGTCTTTCCCATATAACCTCCATGGAGCGGATCAAGCACAACCCTCCGGGCATCCGGGAACAGCCTCCTCGTGATCTGATCCCATTGCTCGGAAAAGGGTTGCTCCACCTCTATCTTCAGAAGCTTCTCGGACCCTCGCCTTGACTCTGAAAGGCGGTAGAGCCAGACACTGTGGTCCAGGACTTCTGTGCCGGGCTCCAGATGACCCGCGCCTGCAAACATGTCCAGATTCTTCAGGCAGGCGAGGTTTTCGCCCAGGTCAGGGGAGAGGCTGTCCTGGTCAAACTTGCCCAGGAAAAGCGCATGGCCGTGAAAGGAATTGCTCTTACCGGTGGTGAAGCAACCTCTTGTCAGGAACCACGGCAGGTCCACACCGTCTTGAGAGCGTTGCAGGCCGCGGCTTGCTGCGATGCCGATGCACAGCATACCCTGCGCGCCGGCGATAATCTCCTGCAATGTGTGCGCGGCGGGGATATCCGCCGGCCGCGCATAACGAGAAGCCGTTACCTTCCGGAGCCCTGCAAACAAAACCATGCCGACCATCGAATTCCCTTCTCCTGCATCCCACCCCGTGGCTTCCAGCACTTCGTCCACCAGTTCTGAGAGGGGAATGGGGTCCTTCTCGCTGCACACGAGGCAGCAAGCAGGGGCTCCTGTAAAACCGGCTGCCGATGGAGTAAAAACTTCGGAACCGGTGGGATCTTCGCCCAGGAGATAATCGGGCTCACCATATGGGCCTGCCGGCACAACAGCAGCCATTCCCCCTGCTGCGACGAATTCGCCGAGCGCTTGGGACGCGGAATCCCGATCCTGGCCGAACCCACCGATGCCGAAGCAGATCCCCAGGTCGAGAAGAGGTAAATTGGCCAGGTCCTCAGGGCCGATCCCCTGTCCCCTATCCATGGCGGGACTCCCCCACATGTCCAGAATGGCACTAGTCGCTTCGAAGTCGGTTATCCGGTACGTCCTCCCATGAAGGGTCTTCTCTTCACGGACTTTTATGGAAGGAAACTCTCGGGCGGCAATCCCGACGGCCTCCTCCGGACCTGATGCACAGGTGAAATGCTGGAGGAGCCCGGATAGCTCCAGCACCTTTTGCATGAACGGCGGAACGGTTGCGAAAATGACCCCGTGACCTTTCCTCTTCAAACTCTTTTGCGTCTTCAAGAGAGCCCTCAGACCCATACTTGAGACGTAGTTCACCCTGGAGACATCCAGCACGAGCGAGCAGTTCTCCAGATCCAGGGATTCGACCTCCTGTTCAAAGACCGCAGCCCCGTGACCGTCGAACCTGCCCGTCAGCTCAAGCACCGGCACTGTTCCGATCATCCTCTTTTCCGTTTCAAGCACCTGCCCGTGCCTCCTTGTTCTTCGAATCTTGAATGGGTCCGGCCTCCGGCATTATAGACTTTCGTGTCACTCCAGGCAATGGCTCGCCTTTTCGCGATAATCATCCAAGGAATCCGTGATCATACTCTCGGATTTTCTTCCTTGTGCGACGCCTTTCTTCAGCAGGCGGTGCGCCTTTTTGGTGTTTACTTTTGGGCTTGATGAACATACTATTGGCGCAAATAAAGCGGGGAGAGAGAGCTGCAAGTAGTTGCATAATGAGAAAACTTCTATTGATAAACCCGGTACGCCGGAAAAGCGGCTATCTTTTGAGTAAAGTTTCAAGACTCCCCCCCTTAAGCCTCGCCTATGTAGCCGCAGTAACCCCGTCAAACTGGGAAATCAAGATCCGGGATGAGAATTTCACCCCCTTCGTTTTTGAAGAAGCGGACCTGGTGGGGATCACCGCTTTTACCACTAATATAAACAGGGCCTATGAAATAGCCCGAATTTACCGGGAGAAGAAGATCAAGGTCATTCTAGGAGGCATTCATGCTTCCATGCTCCCTGACGAGGGCTTGCAGTATGCCGATTCCATCGTAATAGGGGAGGTGGAAGGGATCTGGGACAGTGTCATCCGGGATTTCGAGAGCAACACCCTGCAGCCCAAATACATAGGCCCCAGGCTTGATCTGTCGCGGTACACGGTTACGCCAAGGCGGGATTTGATACATCCGGACTACCTCTGGAATTCGATCCAGACTTCTCGTGGGTGCCCGTTCAGCTGCCATTTCTGCTCGGTCTCCAACTATCTGGGTCGAGAATATCGTCAACGGAACTCCGAAGACGTGCTGAAGGAACTGGATCAAATCCCTGGAGAGTTCATCTCTTTTCTGGACGACAACCTGATCGGATATGGTCCTGAAAGCAAGAGAAGAGCAAAGGCCATATTTGAAGGCATGATCAAGAGCGGCGGACGCAAGAAATGGTGGATGCAGACTTCCATCAACGCCGCCGAAGACGAAAAGGTCTTGGAACTCGCTGCTCAGTCCGGCTGTCTTCTCGCCTTCATAGGGTTTGAAACTATAGATCGTGAGGCTCTAAAGGGGATGAAAAAAGGGAGCAATCTGAAGATCGGCACTGAAAACTACAAAAAGGTGGTGGATACATTTCACAAGTATGGAATAGGTGTATATGGCGCTTTTGTGCTGGGTAACGACTTTGAGTCCCCCGAATATTATAAGAGGCTGGCAAAATACCTGGTGCGTTCCGGTATTGACATCATTCAGATCAGCATATTGACCCCCCTTCCCGGGACGGACCTGATGGAACAGCTGGAGCGGGAAGGCCGTCTCGTTCATAATAATTTTCCTGAAGACTGGGAAAAATACCGTTTTTCCTATGTTGTTCATGAACCCAGAGGAATTCGTGAAGAAACGATTTACCGGGGCGATAATTATATCAAGAACAGCATATATTCCTTCCCCGCCTTTCCATATCGAATGATCAAATCGCTGTACAATCTGAAGAGCGCGACGAATTTTTATGTTACGAGAAAATTCAATCACGCTCTTAAAAAGGCCTGGCGAAATTCTCAATATTACGCCAAGTACCCGCACACCTTGTAACAGCCGTCTTTGACAACGAACCGGTGAAACTTGCCACCTGAACGCCGGTCGTGAATCTGCGCGGGATAAAACAGAGGGAGAGCGAAGCCTCTCCGGATCGTCAACCCTGGATTTTTTTTGAGTGAGGTAAAATGGAAAAGATTCGCTATTTACTCATGCTGACCCTCTTCCTTTTTCTGGCCGGCACTTCAAGCTGGGCCTCCGGTGCATACGTTACGGATGTATTCGAAGTGACCCTCCGCACCGGCCCATCCACGGAGAACAGGATCATCTACTCGCCCACATCGGGCCAGGCCGTGAAGGTGCTCGAAACGCAGGATGACTGGAGCCGGGTGCGAATGTCGATGAGGGACGGTCAAGAGGTGGAAGGGTGGATGCTGACCCGATACCTCGTCACCAGAATGCCCTGGGAGCTCCAAGCCAATACGGCAAAAGAACAAAATGCGGCGCTGAAAGAGAAACTGGCGAGGGTAGAGCAGGAGCGGAACGAATTGAAGCATCGCGAGGCTGACCTCTCAGGGAAGCTTCAGACCGCCACGGCCGCCTTGGAGAAGTTGCAGGGTCAGTATGAATCACTCAACAAGGGGGCTGCCGAGTACATTACAGTGAAAAGGGATCTGGATGCCGCCAAATCCGAGTTGGAGAAAAACCGGAGCGCCATTGAATCGCTTTCCGGGGAGAACCGCGAATTGAAGTCATCGGAGCGCGACAAGTGGATCCTGACCGGGGCTTCGATACTCCTTTGCGGTCTGATAATAGGGCTGGTCATGGGCAGGATGCAGAAAAAGAGGCGGTCCCTTTATTCCTGACCGGGCGCAGGTGGGGAAGTTTGTCGGGATTGTTTGGAAACCAGACAAACCAGATAAACTGTTCTAACGGGTTGCAGGCGATATCGCTTCCAGATACTTCCGCGCGCCTTTTGTTCCGGCCAATTCAGCCATTTTTTCAAGAGGCCCGAAGTGAAGGGCCTCTGCAGGGCAGGTGGCGACGCAGGCAGGCTCCTTTCCTTCCTTCACCAGTTCAAAGCACGAATCGCACTTCTGCATTTTCCCGTCGCCTCCAAAACGAACCGCTCCGAAAGGGCAGACCCACAGACAAGCATGACAGCCGATACACTTGTCTTTATGAACAACAACGATGCCGTCCTCAGCCCTCTTCTCAATAGCGTCTCTTGGGCAAACCGCTTTACAGGCAGGCTCGCCGCAATGCATGCATGCCATCGACACGGTTCTATTGATCACTTCGGGATACTTCCCCTTCCACAGACTGATCACGCTACGCCATCCTATGCCGAATTCGAGATGATGAAGGCTCTTGCAGGCAACTTCACAGGCATGGCATTGAACGCATCGGTTGGGATCGAAATAGAATCCGAGCTGTTGTGATTTCATACGCTTGCCTCTCTTCTTTTCCCTATGCTTTTCTGACCTGCACGAGGGTCTGGCTTGACATTGCGGTCACCAGCGGATCGAAGGCCTTCCCGGGATCGGAGCAGTACATGTGATTTGCGTTTGCTCCTCCGTCCAGAAGCGGAAAACCCGGCAGGCGAAGCTCGCGGCAACCCTGCCACCACCCATGAAGGGTCATGACCGTGTCCGGTCTTATCCCTGGAAAGACCTCGGCCTTTAATTTGATGGCGCCATGCGGGGATTCTACAATCACCCAGTCGCCATTCATGATTCCCCTCTCAGCGGCTGCTTCAGGGTGAAGCTGGAGTGTCGGGAATGGAAGGATTTCCCTGAGAAGAGGAACATTCCTGAGCCATGATGCATTGAACACTTTTGAGGTGTGGTAGTCGGAGAATACAAGCGGATATTTCTTCAAGAGTTTCGGTGTTGCAGTAATCCCTTCCGGGGGTTCCCGCCACGACGGCAGTGGACTGAACCCATGCTCCTCGAAGGTAGTGTTGTAGATTGCGACCTTGCCCTGAAGGAGGAACGGTTTTCCGGAAAGAAGAGGGCTCCTGGTGGAGAAAATCTGCTCATACTTCTCATAGACCATCGGCTTCATGGGATAGACGAGCCCTGTCGGGTGGGCGCGCAATTGATCGATCGTGAGCCCCAGAGGTTCGAGTTGTTCATTCATGCACTCGGTCATGCTGCCGTTCCAGAAATCGGAGCCATATCCCATCCTGACCCCCAGATCGAGCAAGAACTCGTACATTGATTTGTACTCGCCCAGGGGCTCGATCACCTTGTTTCGCGCCATGATCCAGTTGACCGTGAATTCGAAAGGATGGTCGGTCTCATAGGGTGTGGCCAGGGGTATAACCACATCCGCGTAGTCCATCTCCGCTGTACGCATCACGTCGGCGACTACAAAGAAATCCAGTTTCCGGAGCGCTTCTATGACCCGCTTTGAGCCGCGCGTGCTCACGCTCGGTTGAGTGCCAGGAGCGATGATCGTCCTGACGGGGTAGGGCTTTTTCGTCAGTACGCTCTCAAAGGCTCGAAAGTAGGCGGAGGACGTTCCCTCGATAAAGGGTTGAAAGGGTCTTGGGAATTCAGGGCCGACGAGTTTGTCGACCCACTCCTGCGTATATCGTTCTCTAAGATGAACATCTTTGGGTTGCGGCATCGTGCTCCCCACGGGCACGATATTGCCGCCGCGCCTGTCGAAATTGCCTGTAATCGCAATCAGGATGGCGATGGCCCTTGCAGCATCGCTTGCGGAAGTGGCATGTTCCAGGCCGTTTCCGGGATCAATCGAAGAAGGAGTCGTGGTGGCGTAGATTCTTGCAAGCTCCAGGATCCGGTCGGCGGAAATCCCTGTGATGGGTTCCGCCCACGCGGGGGAGTAATCCTGAACATGGTTTTTCAGCTCATCGAAACCATGGCACCATCTGGAGACAAAAGCGGCATCGTAGAGGTTTTCCTGAACGACCACATGGAGCATGGCAAGAGCCAGGGCGGCATCCGTCCCCGGCCTGATGGGGATCCACATATCGGCCAGGGCTGCGTCCGGTTCCAGGGAGGGTTTGATTGCGATGATCTTCGCCCCCCTCTCTTTCGCCTCCACGAGCAATTTCGTGCTACCCTTGCTGGCGCCGGAATAGACCGGCTGCTTTCCCCATACAAGTATGAGGCTGCTGTTTTGATAATCTGCCGCAGGCAGCGGCCAGGAAACCCCAAGGGTGTATGCAAAGGAGAAGGCGTTCTGCATTGCGCAGATGCCGCTGTGGCAGTAGTTGGGGCTGCCATGCGCCATGAGAAAGCGGTAGAGGTAATCGCTGTAACTCCGCCGCGCCGGAGACAGAATCGCGAGAGATTCCGGACCGTATCGTTCCTTTTGCTCCTTCAGCTTGTCGGCGATGGTGTCCAGGGCCTGGTCCCATGTGATTTTCTCGAACCTGCCCTCACCCTTTCTCCCGACTCGCCTCAGGGGATGCATGATCCGGTCAGGCGAATATACCCACTGAACCGCTGCATGCGCCTTTGCGCAGTTCCTCCCCCTGTTCAAGGGAGATTCCTTCATACCCTCGATCCGGATGAACCTTCCATCCCTCACGTGCGCATAGATCCCGCAGCCGGCGCTCGGACCGCACATCCCGCAAAAGGTGGGAATCCTCTCTGTATCCGTCATGTTCTCCTCCTCATTCCCGGCCTTCTGGAGTGACACCCGCCGGCAAAACCGGCGGCACCGGCGCCCCCCTGCTGAAAGAGGTTCAACCGCGTTCAGTGTTCAGTGTTCAGGAAAGAGCGTTTGGTTCGCTCATCCTGAACTTTGAACCCTGAACTCTAATCACTGTTTCTGTGCTGTGTTCTCCACCGGAGGCGGAGGGTTTGGCGACATTTAGTAAGCCTTGGGAATGGACTTTTCCTTTTCCTTTGCGGCCCAGTACCCGATCCGCTCTTTGATGAAGGAGAGGTATGCGTCGACCTCGGCTTCCTTGTAACCTAGAGCGACCAGCTCCTTTCCATAGGCGGAGACGACGGGTGCCACGGCCTGTACCCATTTCTTGCTCTCGTCATCGGAAAGAATGATGAGTTCCCCGTTGTGCGCCTTCAGCTGGGCGATTCCCTCGATATCCAGTTCCTGGGCGCCCATCGCGTACTTCTCTCTCCATTCCAGACTCACCTCGTCGAAGATCTTCTTCAGGTCGGGGGAAAGTGCATCCCACTTTGCCTTGTTCATCACGAAATAGAAGAGGGGAGCATTTCCTATTCCCTTGGGGACCGTCGTATACCTGATCAGATCTCCCAGTTTCCAGCCCTGCAACATCTCCGCCGGCCCGACCACGCCGTCCAGAACGGTCCGTCGCAGCGCTTCGTACATCTCTGCGGGGTCCATGGCCACGGGCGTTGCACCCAGTGCCTTGACCATATCGGCCTGACGGCCCACCGACCTCACCTTCAACCCGCGCAAGTCGTCCATGGTCTTGACCGGTTTCTTCAGTGTCTGGGGAATAGCAGGGCCCACACACATCATGTTCAGGACATGGACCCTGTCCCACTCTTTCGGCTTGAATTTCTCATAGGCGTCGTTGGCAACGTGTGAGGCCACCCAGGCGCTCGGGAAGCCCATGGGGGCGTCGAAAGCCTCAGCCATGGGGAAACGCCCCCTGGTGAGCGCGGCTGCCGCCAACCCGATATCGGCTATTCCCTCCAGCACCGAGTTGAAAACCTTGGGGGCAGGCGCCAGGGTGCCGGCTGCGTAGTGGGTGATCTCGATGCGGCCGTCTGTCCGTTTTTTGATCTCGTCACAAAACTGCTGGTTCAACCCGCAAATCTTGTGGGTCGCCGGCCAGAAGGAGGCAAATTTGAGCTTTACCGGATCCGCTGCAAGGGTCGTGGAAACGGACGCCAAAAACAGCAAAGCACCTATGATCGCCACGGATTGACTCTTTTTCATTTTTTCCCCTTTCATGCTTGTTCGAGAATCGATTCCACCAATTCCCTCCATCTCTCTCGATCAAAAGGCGACGGAAGGAAGCCATAGCGCAAGGGCTGGAAATAAAAACAACAGAACGGCAAGAAGGACCAGGGCGATCAGGAAAGGCATGACCCCCTTGTATATGGTGCCTAAGGGCACCTTGGTGATATTCTTGACCACGAAGACGCAAATAGCCACCGGCGGTATGACCACTCCGATCATGATCATCACGGCAATGATGATGCCGAACCAAAGGGGATCGAAGCCCAGCTTGAGCACTGCCGGGTAAAAGATCGGCGTCGCAAGGATCATGAAGGCCAGGTCGTCGATGAAGGAGCCTCCGATCTGATAGACGATGCAGATCAGGATCATGGTCAAATACCGGTTGAGAGGCAGGCTCACGATCCAGTCTGCGGCGATCTGCGGGATATTGGTGCTGGTAATGAAATGCCCGAGGATCAGAGAGCCCACGATCAACATCATGATCATGACAGCGGTCAGGAGCGCTTCAACGAGGGCTTCCCGATATTTCTTGAAGGTCATGTCCTTCTTCACGATTGCAAGAAGGATGAGAGCGAAGGTGCCCACGGCTCCTGCTTCCGTAGGGGTAAAGAGCCCCTGCATGATTCCTCCCACCACGAGCAGGAATACGACCACGACCCAGATCACCTCCGGCAGGGAAGCCAATCGCGCCTTCCAGCTGAAAGGTTCGGACCTGGGGGCAAGGGCAGGATTGATTCTGGCCCAGCCGTAAATGATCGCCAGGAAGAAGACGGAGGCCATGAGACCCGGAATGATGCCGCCGAGAAAGAGTTTTCCGATGGATTGTTCGGTAATGATGCCGAAAAGGATGAGGGCGATGCTCGGGGGGATGATAGCCCCGAGGGTCGCGACCGATGAAACAATGCCGGTGGACAAACGGGTATCGTAGCCATAGCGGTCCATCTCCGGGATGGCCACACTGGCAAAGGTGGCCGCCGTTGCAGGAGACGAGCCGCAGATCGCCTTGAAGCCCGTTGCACCGAGCACGGTGGCCATCGCGAGCCCTCCGGGAATGTGGCCTACGAATTTGTGCGCAGAGTCGTACATCCGCAATGCGATCCCGGCGCTCGATCCGATCTGTCCCATGAGGACAAACAGGGGGATCACGGTGAAGCCATATGACGAAAGGGCGTCGAAGATGTCTCTTCCGAGCAGATTCCATGCGGCATAGGAGGAGTTGAGGTAGGCAAACCCGGCGACCCCTACTGCAGCCATTGCAAAGCCCAGTTCGATTCCCGTGGTAAAGAGAAACAGCAGCACGACAAGGGCGAGGATGCCCACGGCCACCTCATTCATATTTGCCCTCCCAGATATTCACGATCTCACAGAGGCACACCGCAGACTGGACGAAGCAGCAGATGCCGGCAGCGTAGGCAAATGGATAGAACGGCATGGTGAGGGCCATACTGACTTCCTTCGAAGCCGCAAATTCCGCTCCCATATGGAAGAGGTTGGTTCCGGCGAGACCGAAAAGAAGAAAGGTGACAACCCTGGTGGCGGTATTCACGGCATTTTTCGCTTTTCGACCCATTCGCTCGATCAGAAACTCCATGTACACGTGGCGTCTCCGAAAGGAGGTCAAGGGAACGGCAAAGCCGACAGCAATCACGCAAATGAGACTCACGAGCTCGGCAGTGCCGAGGATCGGATAGCCTCCAGCCCTTCCGATCACGTCAGCTACTGTAAGACACATCATGATGGTGAGGGCTACGCCCGCGATCAGAGCAAAGATCCTGCTCAAGCCCAAGACAAGGCCCAATGCCTTTTCCATAACGCCTCCCGGAAGAGTCTGTGGATCAATGCAAGACCGGCAGTTCCTCGACTGAGTTCCTGATCGGGCCAGGAAAAGCGGATGAAGTTTCCGTTTATCGAACTTTTTAGAAAACAGTCCATCCTGGATGGATACTCGCCGATGTTTGCATCATCCGGTCTTAGAAATACGGGGTGCTGCTCTGGAAAAATCCCATCCCTTTGAAAAGAACTGCCGCAGGCTCAGTCGTGTTTTTGTCTTGGTTTGTTTCGAGTGGTCGAAGTCCATGGGAAAGCAAAGGAAGGGATCAACGTTTGCGTAGGTGTATAGGTGGTTGTCTCCAAATTGTCAACAAAATAATCAGCCCTCACGGAGGGAAGATCACTTACTTTTTGAAGACGCTGAAGAACCTGTCGAGCGAGCCCTTCTCGAGGCGCGAGGTTCTCTCCAACTCTCCTGCGTCGAGCCACACACCCTCGCACTCCGAGCACTTGTCTATCTTGATGCCCTTGTGGTCGATCTCGATCAGCTCCATTCCACACTTGGGGCAGCGCATGAAATGAAGTTCCTTGAGTCTCTTCTTCTCCTCAGCCGCAAGTTTCAGGTGTTTCTCCTGCTCGAGTCTCTTCTTTTTCTCGAACTCGATACGGGCAAAGTATTCATCTTCCTTTTCACTTGGTTTTTCCGGCATTTCATGCCTCCTCGGTTATGCGCTTGTTGGAGTCAGTCTAAGAATGGAGGGCATATGGCAATGCACCAATATACATTGAGAAATCCAGGTGTCAAGGGCGGGGTAAAACAAAGCCCCACTCCCGAGCTTCGTGTGCGAGAGTAGGGCTTGCCAGTACTTTTGAACCTGACTTATTGCTGCTTCGCTCCTACCTGCTGCATTCCTTCCCCCAGTTGTCCGGTCGGTGCCGGCTCATCGTGTTCACCTGCAGGTTCCTGCCCATAATAGCTGCGAACCTCGCTTTCAAATTCAGGATCATCCAGCATCTGCAGTTCATCGATGGTGATGCTGGGAGCTTCGGCAAGCTCCGAATCGCTTAGGGACAATATGACTGCATCCTTCCGGCTGTCGAAATGGGTCACACCGAAAGGAATAGGGGTCAGTTCTCCCGGATTGCCGTTCTTTGCAATAAGGATGTATGCGATCTCTCCATTTCTTGAAGCCAGCGCCAGCACCTGGCCAAAATTCTGCCCCTGCTGGTTTTGAACGTTCTTGCCCAGCATTTCATCGGCTATAGCGGAATCGGACTGCCCCTGCTGTCCGCCGCTCATCCCCTCGGACCCCATAGTCTGAGTCGCGGCAAACGCGAGAACCATTACCAAAATACTCATCCCAATGAATATTCTTCTCATCGATTCACTCCATTCATTCGGCCGGGGTTTGAGTTCACCCGGTTCAGATTGACGTAAGGCCTTACCTCCTGACTCTCACTTTCTGAGGCAAGGATTTGAGCATCCTGAGCGAGCGGAGAAGGTTTTCGGCTGCTCTTGTAATCGGGTGCATGCTTTTTCCCTTTGAAACAGATTGCTTTAATTCCCCCGTCTTTGTTGCCGGGGGCCCAGGCTTCACAAGCCGAAGTCTTCTTCCCTTGTACTCATGCCCATGACGTTCTTTGATTTGAGGTGTATGTCGGTCGACCATCGCCATTTTGACGACGGCCACACGACCGGAAGATGATGAAGGTTGAATTTTGACATATTCGACCTTGCCGAACTTTGCACATGCATTTTCGAGATCCTCTTTGTTGATCTGATCCGAAAGGTTTCGCAGAAGAAAATAATTCATAGTTTCCCCTCCTGTTCGCGTTCACACCTCAGGTGCGGGTTCGTGTTCACCTCGATGATCACGGGTTAAGAAGGTAAACATCCCCGGAGCAGGAGTCTCTTAGCAGAAAGGCGCAAACTCTCGGTTATTCGATCTTACTCAACGGCAGGCGGGGAACAGGATGGAATTTGAAAACTGTTATCCCGAATGACTCTATCGGGCGGCAATCCATATCGTATGCCGACCTCCTTTGCCGGATCTGCGTGCTGAAACGCGGGTCTCCTCCACTAAAAAGCCTTGTCTTCGCAAGCGGTCCGCGAAAGCCTTATCCGGGCCGGCTGACCATACGGCCAGGACGCCCCCGTTCCGCAGGGCGGCATAGACGGCCGCAAGCCCTGGCCGCGAATAGAGCCAACCGTTCCCCTCGCTCGAAAGTCCATCCGGGCCGTTATCTACATCCAACAGGATGGCATCATAAACTGTGCGCCCCTCCCTAAGGAGTACGGCCACGTCTTTTTCAAAGACAGCGACCCGATTGTCGGCAAGCGGCCGGCCCGCCAGGTGAGCGAGAAATCCCTGGTTCCATGCCACCACTTGCGGCACCAGCTCGGCAACCTCCACTCCGCATCCGGGCCCCACTTTTTTAAGTGCGGCGGCCAAGGTAAACCCCATCCCGAGGCCGCCGATCAAGATTCGGGCCTTTGGGCGGTCGGCAATCCTTGAACATGCCAGCTCCGAGAGCATTTCCTCCGAGCCGTGCAGTCTGCTGTTCATGAGCTCGCGTCCGTTCGTGCGGATCGAAAATTCCCGGCCCCTCTTGAACAGGCTCAACTCAGCGTTGTCTCCCGGCACCCGTGCACGGTCGAGTAATTCCCACGCAATCATGGTCCCTCCGACTGATGTTGCATTCTCCGATCATTATGCCCGAAATGACATTTCATGCAAGTTGCTTCAGGGACAAGACACTCGTTGTTCCAGCCCGGTTTATACAAGGCATCGATGTGGGCGAACCGGTCATTTGCAATGATCCTTTGAGGATGATAAGCATAGAAGTCAAGACCAAATGAACGTCGAACATCGAACGTCCAACATCGAACCTCGAATGAAAAAGAAAAGAAATCGAAGCGATCGAGGCTTGAAAATAACGGGAGCTTGGCATGAAACGACTCATAGCGGTGATCGTAGCGGCAGGTTTACTTTTTATCTCGGCATGTTCCGGGAAAAAGGCTGAAGAGACCTTTGAAACTGCAAAGCTCGAGGAGCTGCAGAAGAATTACCCCCACGCGAGGGAACTCTATAGGGAGATCATTGAGAAGTACCCCAAGAGCGAGTATGCGGCGAAAGCCGCCGAAAGGTTGAAAGAACTGGAGAAGAAATGATGGGACGCATATGAGTGCAGCCGTCGTCGTATTTGGTTCCATAGCCGTCCTCATCCTGATCGCCGCCGCTTTCCTTTCATTTTTTCTATGGAAACGGCGAGTGGTTCATAAGAACACCATCCTCGAAGCGGATTTCAGTCGGAATTACGAGGAACATTTGCCCGAAGATCCCCTTGGAAGGATTCTGACCAGGGGGGCGCCTGTACTGCGGGATGTGGTGGAAGGGCTGCGCATGGCAGCCGAGGACAGTAAGGTGACACTGCTGGTTGCAAAGGTCGGGGGCTCCGGCATGAAGATGGCCAAGGTCCAGGAGATCCGGGATGCGGTTACCCGATTCCGGAGCAAAGGGAAGAAGGCAATTGCCTATGCCGAGTCGTTCGGCGAGTTCGGACCGGGCAGCACGGTCTATTACCTCGCCACAGCATTTGAAAGGATCTATGTCCAGCCCTCGGGGAATGTCGGGCTCACGGGTCTGGGTATGAAGACGCCGTTCCTGCGCGAATTGGTGGAAAAGCTGGGTATCGAGCCTCAACTTGGAGCTCGCAAGGAGTATAAAAGCGCTGCATACACCCTCACGAAGAGTGAATACACCGAACCGCACCGAGAGGCGGATAAAGCTATTCTGGACTCCTTGCTCTCCCAGATTGTGGAGGGCATTGCTCAATCAAGGGGACTCAGGCCGGAAAAGCTGATGTCCCTTGTTGATCTCGGCCCTTTCACCGCGAAGCAGGCGCTCAAGGAAGGGCTGGTGGACGGGTTGGCCTATCGGGACGAGGTGCGTGCAGGGGCGGAGAAAGAGGCAGGCAAGGGGGCGCGGTTTCTCGGTCTTCCCGAGTATCTGAAAAAGAAGCGGAGACGTTCCACCGGGAAGAAGAAGGTTGCCATCATATACGGAATCGGCCGAATCGCGCTCGGCAAGAGCCGCTCCACACCCTTTGGACGCTTTGTAATGGGCTCTGATACTATTTCAGCCGCATTCCGCTCTGCGGCAAAGGACAAGAGTGTCAAAGCTATCGTCTTTCGCATCGACAGTCCGGGCGGATCTTATGTGGCCTCGGACGCCATATGGCGCGAGACGATTTGCGCGAAAAATGAAGGCAAGCCGGTGATCGCCTCGATGAGCGATGTGGCCGGGTCGGGGGGCTACTTCGTTGCAATGGCCTGCGACAGGATCATTGCACACCCGGGTACCCTTACCGGTTCCATAGGCGTAGTGAGCGGGAAAATGGTTACATCGGAATTCTGGAACAAAGTCGGAATACATTGGGGGGCACTCTACACGAACAGGAATGCAGATTTCTGGAGCAACACGAACCGCTATTCTGAAGAGCAGCGGAAGCTCATGGAGTCATGGCTGGATGAAATATACAATATACAATGACTTTGTACAGAAGGCTGCAGTCGGAAGAAAGATGGACATCGATAGCATGGAGCTCGCGGCAAAGGGGAGGATCTGGACAGGCAGGGATGCAATGGAAAGAGGGCTGGTGGATGAACTGGGAGGGCTGGATGAAGCGATCCGTGCGGCCAAGGCGGCCGCAAATATCCCGGAAGCCGAACAGGTCGGCCTCAAGATCTTCCCATTGAAACGATCTCTCTTGAAGAGCCTGACCCGATCGGGCCGGGGAGAAATCACTGATTCGGGGTTGCATTTTCTGCAGGATCTGCGGGGAACCCTTGAATCCGAATTGTTCCTGCAGGATGAAGTGCTTCAGGTCAGGTCTCCGATAATCGGAACCTAACCGGTCCTTTTCTCTCTAAAAAAACTTCTTTCCCACATTTCCTCTCGAGTCCGGCACGTAAGTCTCCCGCGAATTCCCTCGAGCAATAAGCCCGCGCGCCCCAGGCAAATACCAGGATAACCCGATTCCGATATTTGAAGCCCTCTGGTTCAATGGCTTCAATGGCACGCGCACGCGCATGCCCGCGTTGCACGTGCAGGAAACGGGTCAATCCATCAACTTTAAAGTCAAGATGAAGGGAGTATGAAGATGAAGAAAATCCTATTTACGATACTGTTTCTTTTTCTGGCAGCCACTGTCGCCTTTGCGCAGCAAACCGGCGGAGGGCAGTCAAGTTCTCCCGACCAGGGTTCGGGGACCCAGACGTACGGCGGTTCCTCAGGCCAACCCGGGGCTTCACTAAAGTATGGACCGGGAGGGCGGTCGAGTATGTCCGACCAGGGCTCGGAAACTCAGACGTACGGCGGTTCCTCAGGGAAACCCGGGGCTTCACTAAAGTACGGACCGAGAGGGCAGTCGAGTATGCCCGACCAGGAAAAGGGCTCGGAAACTCAGACGTACGGCGGCTCCTCAGGGCAGCCCGGGGCTTCGCCCAGGTACGGCTCGGGCATGTCAGGATCCGGGCAAGAATCCGGCACTGGCGGGTCCACCTCAGGAGGTTCCGGTCGATAAGCCGATAATGAGGATTGAGATGAAAGGAGGTGCTCTGGGCACTGGGCGCCTCCTTTTTCATTTGGAAATGAAGGTACGTTATTGCAGAGCAGGGGTGAACACACCATGGTATTGACGGTGGTCTCGAAACGCAAGTATACTCTTTCATCCTATGTTTGTTCATGTTGCCGGAGGTTGGCATGATCGTAAGACAACTGCGAGTCGGTGAAATGGATGTGTTTGCCTATATCCTTGGCTGTGAATCTACCAGGGAGGCGGTGGTCATCGACCCGGGCGGCGAAGTGGATCGCATCTTTGAAGAGGCTCGCAAACAAAGTCTTCATATCAAGTACATCTTCAACACCCACGGCCACTGGGACGACACGATCGGCAATGATCGGTTGAAGTCGTTAACCGGTGCTTCCATTGTGCGGCACCAACTGGACTCCGGCCCGGATGTCGATATCCTCCTGGTGGATGAGAAGCCTTTTCAGGTGGGGGAGATTACTTTCACGGTATTTCATACCCCCGGGCATTCACGAGGAGGGATTTGCCTCTATGCCGATGGACACTTGTTCACCGGCGATACGCTCTTTGTTGGCGACAGCGGGCGCACGGACTTGCCCGGCGGACACCGACCCACACTGGGTGCGTCTATCAGGCGTCTCATGGAGTTGCCGGACGAGACAGTCGTATGGCCCGGGCATGATTACGGGCCCACACCGAATTCCACAATCGGATGGGAAAAGCGAAACAATGTCAATGCCAGAGAATACGGGTATTACGTGGCGGGTTCATGAGAGGAGAATGAAATCTCGTGCTCCTCAAATGGGCTTGCTGTAGGAGCAAGCTCCTGCTTGCGAATAGCCTCTGCCCGCCGCGACTGCGGGTGGTCTTCACCGGGCAGCCGCGATTTCTCTCTCTTCCAATTGCCGCCCCCTGAAAGGTCATAGGCAACGACTGTAATCCCAGGCAGCGGAGGCTCTGTTCGGCGCGATCTTTGGAGCTGCGACCGCTCCGCTTGATTTGTTGACATGAAGGGATGACCCCGATTATCATCCCGAGCCCATGAATGTGAAATCCATAGGCCGCCTGGTCCTGGCCCACACAGCGACAGATATCAATCAGGGCGCAATCCCGGTTCTTCTCCCATTCCTGATTGCAGAACACCACCTCAACTATGCTGCTGCGGCTACGGTCGTCTTTGCAGCCAACATCATCTCCATTATCGCTCAGCCGTGTTTCGGGTATCTGGCAGACCGGCACCCGAGGCCTTGGCTGATCCCCGCTGCAATGCTTTGCGCTGGGATCGGCATTTCCCTGATCGGCGTGGTGCCGAGTTTCACACTCGGAGTGGTTCTGGTTGCAATAAGCGGAATCGGTGTGGCGGCATTTCACCCCGAGGGGGCCCGGCTCATCCATTATCTGGCCGAAGGCAGGAAGGCCACTGCCATGAGTTTTTTTGCGGTAGGCGGCCAGATGGGATTCGCGATCGGGCCGCTCCTTGGCACAGCGGCCATGCTCCTCCTGGGATTGAGAGGGAGTATGCTTCTCTTGGTGCCGACCGCTCTCATGGCCGGAGTCGTAATGTACAGCCTTCCTTCATACTCCCGGGTGGGCCAGGTCCAGACCCGCCCACGAACGGATCTTCCCGCCAGGGCAGGGGAAGATGCCTGGGTGCCTTTTTCGCTCCTTTCCTTTGTACTGCTCACCCGTTCCATCCTCTTCCACGGTTTGGCCACGTTCCTTCCACTTTTCTGGATACACGTGCTTCACAAGTCCGAAGCGGCCGGAGGCACGGCTTTGACGATTCTTATGGCGGCAAGCATCGGGGGAAACCTCCTGGGCGGCAGAATGGGCGATCGGTACGGCTACCGAAAGGTGGCGCTCGTCGGATTCGTTTTTCAGATGATCATGTTCCCGTTTCTCGCCGGTGTCGACAGCGCCGGACTGGCGCTCCCCCTGTTGATCCCGGTGGGTCTGGCGCTCTCCACCCCGACTTCTCCACTGGTAGTTCTCGGGCAAAGTTACCTGCCCAACCGGGTCGGGCTGGCATCGGGAATCACGCTTGGACTCGGCTTTTCCTTCGGGGGAGTGGTGATGCCCGCTCTCGGCTGGGTCGCCGATAACCATGGGCTCGACGCGGCCTTCTGGGTGATGGCGTGCCTGCCCTTCCTTTGCACCGCGCTGACGCTCGCTCTTCCGCACACGAAGACAAGTGCTCCGGCGCCTGCGAGAAGGTAGATCTCTCTCTAAAACCTCTACCTCCAGTGGAGGACCCGGATAGGTTCTACCGGTCCGGTGTGAAATCATGGCCTGAAAATCCGAATCTCGAATATCGAAATCCAAAACAAAGAAATTCAAATTCGAATTTTCAAATGACAGAAACCAAGATACCTGAAAGGTGGCAGTACGGTTGTTTTGATCATTTGGATTTTGGTCATTTGACCTTGTTTCGTATTTCTTAAGACTGACAGTTATCGGCAGCGCTGAATCCAGTTGAATTCCAAGTCGGTTTCAGGGTACTTTTCAGATCAAGAGAAGGGGTGCTGAACAAACTGACGAGCAGAGGAGGTTACCATGGAAACGCGCGACCTGGTGCCGGATCATCAATTGGACCACGTAGGCTTGCATCATCTTGGGCAGGTTTACTGGAACAGGTCCACCCCGGAGCTCTATGAGCACGCCATACGCCGTTACGAGGCCCAGGTCGCCCACCTGGGGCCTTTGGTGGTGTCCACGGGTCAGCACACCGGCCGCGCGGCCAAGGACAAGTACGTGGTGGACGAGCCGAAAACGACCGGTGAAATCTGGTGGGGGAAGGTGAACCTGAAATATCCGGAAGAGAGGTTCGATGCGCTTCACAGACGCATGGCGGCCTATCTTCGAGGCAAGACCGTGTTCGTTAAAGACTGCTACGCGGGGGCGGATGAAAAATACCGGGAGAACGTGCGGGTCGTAACCGAATCTGCATGGCATAACCTTTTCGCGCACAACATGTTCATACAAGTTCCCAGGGAACGCAGCGCGATCAAATCCTTTGTGCCGGATTTCACCGTCATCCATTGTCCCAGTTTTAACGCTGACCCCGAAGACGATCGAACCAGGAGCGGGACTTTTGTGGCGCTTCACCTCAGCAGAAAACTGGTGCTGATCGGGGGCTCCGCTTATGCAGGGGAGATCAAGAAATCGATTTTCACCGGACTCAATTTCCTCCTTCCGGCCCAGGATGTCCTGTCAATGCACTGTTCGGCAAACGTGAGCAAGGATGACCCGAATGACGTAGCCGTTTTCTTCGGGCTCTCGGGAACCGGCAAGACCACCCTCTCTGCCGATCCGAGCAGGCTCCTGATCGGGGATGACGAACACGGGTGGTCGGACAAGGGAATATTCAACTTCGAGGGGGGCTGCTATGCCAAGGTGATCCAGCTCTCGAAGAAGTCGGAACCGGAGATATACGAGTGCACCCGCCGCTTCGGGACAGTCCTCGAGAATGTGACCGTTAACACGGCTACAAGGCGGGTCGACCTCAACGATGCGTCCTTTACCGAGAACACGAGAGCTTCCTATCCTCTGACCCACCTGCCGAACATCGTGCGCTCCGGCATGGCGGGCCACCCGCGCAACATCATCATGCTTACGGCCGATGCTTTCGGAATCCTCCCTCCCATCGCCAGGCTGACGGAGGATCAGGCAATGTACCACTTCATCAGCGGGTACACTGCCAAAGTGGCAGGGACGGAGAAAGGTGTGAAAGAGCCCGCCGCTACCTTCAGCGCCTGTTTCGGTGCGCCGTTCATGGTGCGGCATCCCTCGGTCTATGCGCAACTTCTGGCGAGAAAAATCAGGGAGCACAGGGCCGCCTGCTGGCTCGTGAACACGGGATGGACCGGAGGCGCATACGGAACGGGCTCCCGCATGAAAATCGAGTTCACACGGGCCCTTCTCAACGCGGCGCTCAGCGGCTCTCTCGAAAAGGTCGCCACGAGACCCGATCCTGTATTCGGGTTCGAGGTGCCCAGGGAGTGTCCGGGAGTGCCCGCCGACATCCTGGAACCCAGCAGGACATGGTCTTCTCAATCCGACTATGATGTGCAGGCAAGAAAGCTGGCTGCGATGTTTCACGAGAACTTCGATCAGTTCCGCGAGCCGTCGACGAAAGATGTGGAGGCGGCCGGACCTCGCGTATAAGAGGTATGTCTGGTTTGTTTGGTTTATCTCATTTCTTCTGGTATACCCCAATCAATTCGGCCTTCGAAAGCACATGCCCCTCCATGGCCTTTTCCAACTTCGCCTTGGTCGGTTGGTTGAGATCGGGAAGAGCAGTGTCCAATGCGTAAAGCTTATGAAAATAGCGATGCTTCCCGATGGGTGGGCAAGGGCCGCCATAACCGGTCCTGTTCCAATCGTTCAGGCCCTGCAACGTTCCCTTTGGGAGATCCTTCTCCGTGACAGCCTCAGGCAGAGAACCGGTGTCTGCCGAAATGTTGTAGAGAACCCAGTGGACCCAGGTCATTCTCGGATTGGCTGGGTCCGGAGCATCGGGATCGTCGACGATCAATGCAAAGCTCTTGGTCCCCTCCGGAGGATCGGACCATGCTAGAGCAGGGGAGACGTCGTCGCCCTCGCACGTGTGCTTCCCGGGGATTTCTCCCTGATTCTGAAACTGTGGGGATGTCAATCTCATAGCGTCACCTCCCGTAAATGGACGTTTTCAGAATTCCCGTTGCTACAAAAAAGGTGGCCATGGCGGCACTCTTCCGGATCCCGAGCACCGCCCATGTCCACCCTGAGTATAACATTTTTAAGTTCGGAACGGCGATAATCGGTTTATACCCCTCCCTTAAGGCACGTATCTCAGCTCAGTGGGGGGGGCAGGCACTTGTTTGGTGGATATACCATGAATGAATTCTTCCAAATTAGAGTAACCATCCCCATCCCTGTCGAGCCAGGTATCAGCGGCACTGTTTGGGTTCAGCCCCCTTGCTGTCTCCCACCCGTCAGGCATAGCATCCTTATCTGTATCAATGCAAGGCGATCCCCCTGCCAAGACCGGCCAGCCAGCATAGGTTCCTGTCTCCAATGCGTCGGTGATGCCGTATTTGGTGTAGTCCGAAGGGGAAAGAGTGTAGCTGGACCCCCTGCACCGGCCCACGCAGGATGTGCTTCCAGGGGCGTCAATATGCTTTCCCTCCCCCCGTCTGAACTCCTCTATTACCCTCTTATCAACAGCATCCCTTCTTTTCTGCCATGTGCCGCTACAATCAACAAAACGAGAATTTCCCACCTTCTCCGTCATTTCAGCAAGCAGACTGCCGTCAAAGGCGCTCTGAGTGGTTATAGCCGGAGAACCCGTAAACTTCGAGGTAACCAAGTGGCCGGTACCGTCGAAGGTGTTCTGGCCGGCAGTATTCCTTTGAGTGCTTTCTACCACCAGGTTCTCCGCCTGTGTCGTTGAGGTGCGATAGCGATTGTGATAATTTCCCTGAACGAAAACCTCGCAGCTTCCCTTTCCACCTGTGGAGCCAACTTCCAGGGGATACATCTTTACCGCGGGCTTCGCCGGAGAGTTCGGCCCTTCCTTGTAATAATTGCCAATGACGTTGGCCCGGTTAACCAGCTCGCTTCTACCGATGGCCATCGTTACGGCTCCGCTCTGATTATAAATGATATTGTTCACCACATCATTCAACCCACCATTATCCAGGTCAGGGGATCTTTCGTAGGCGTGCGCTATGAGATTATGATGAATCGAGTAGTTTCTCCCCGGATTGCCATAGTCGCCACTCTGATCCTTATACCCCCCAAACATCGGCCCCATGCCATGGTCAATGGCTTCCGAGTGGGTGGACCAATGCAGGGGGTCGGCAGCCAGGTTGTAGGAGAAAGTAGTATTCTTGACATCATACCAAGACCCCCCGATCTGATCCGTGGTCCAACTCAATGAGCAGTGGTCAATCACAACATCATAACAGAGATTCTCGGTTTTGCACATCGCACCTATTGCATCGACATTCCCCCCAACGGTATTGCCTGGGCCCGGCCGAATCGTCAGGTATTGAACCACGACATCGTGTGTCGCTATATCTATGACATGGGTCCCGGAGCGGCTCTGCGTATTTCTGATCCCAACCCCACCGCCCGGTGCGGTTTGTCCGGCAACCGTCAGATAGGGGCTGGTCACCCTTATGGTTGACAGAAGATTGATCCAGCCCCCCACGTCGAAAACACAGGTTCGCGCGCCGGATCCCTCCATACACTCCCGAAGACTCCCAGGCCCACTGTTGTTCAAGTTCGTTACCTTGTAGATTTTACCCCCTCGACCTCCCTTGGTAGTGGACCCGTAGCCTTCAGCCCCGGGAAACGCCGGGACTTGAGCCCATCCCGCTGATGCGAAACAGAGGAAAAAAAGAAAGAAAAAATTGACAGCCTTCATCAGCAGTTTCTTGTTCAAAGCCATTATCCTCCCGAAATCTGGATTTCAGTGTTCTGTGATTAATCCTAAAAAGACAACTCCAAGTTTTAACTTCATTCCAAGAGACATTTCACAATTTTGTTCTCGGTGTCTGATCTTTCATACCATCCAAGATTTACCCTCCTTTCCCCTCAAAACTTAACAGCCGAATATCATGCATAAAACGTCGGCCTCGCTCCTTTTAATGTGATCCCATGCATGATAGATAGCCATGAATTAAGCAATCCATATGCCACTGTCCAGCTATCAACCAGAAGGATGGGCTATCCCAGGATCTCCTTAAGCGAGACCCAAAACTCACCAGCTTACAGGAGGGTATTTCGAAAAAGTATGAAAACAGCCTTCAAGTTGCGACTACTTTTTTCAGGAATGAAGCAGGAGGGATGAGATGATCCGCAGGGTTGTTCAGCGGTTTAGGTAGGGCCAGGTGGTGGGATTTTGTCTGGGAATGGATCGAGTTTCCCGGGCGGGAAAAAAATTGCAGTTTGAGTTGGAGACCGCGGCAATTTGAGCGGTACAAGAACCACTAAGGAGTCTCCATATCAACTTTCTCCAGCCATTCTTTTCTCCATAAGAGATGACAGCACCGGTCACAATTGAGCAGCTCGGGCGTTCCGTTGCACATGACACCTTCGAGTACCACGATTCCATTGGATTTCTTGACCTTGAGGTCGCGTTCATCGACAAATCTGCTCACGGGTTTCAGGATCCGCTGAACCGTGCCGCAGTACTTGGCCATTTCGGGCAAAAAAGTGCAACCTCCCTTTCTTCGATTTTGGTCAAGAGTAGCCTCGATCTCATTGAGCGGCCTAACCTTCACAAAACCGCCTGCCGCTCGGTTGTCTGAAGAGATTCCTGATACGGAACCCTGGCCCTCCTGAAGTTTTTCCAGCCACTCTTCCCTCCAGAAATGCAGACAAGATCGGTCACAACTGCCAAATTCGGCAGTGCCGTTGCACATGACTGCCTCGAGTAAAATTATGCCGGCCGACTTCTTTATTTTCAGATCCCGCTCGTCGACAAATCTCTTCATGGACTTGAATACGCGCTGAATGGTTCCGCAGTATTCCGCCATTTCCGCCATAAAGGTACAGCCTCGCATTTGCCTCCAGTGGTTGAGCGTACCCTCGATTTCCTCTCTTGAGCGTACGCGGACCAAGTCGCCCGCCTTGAGCCTTGGCGATGGAATCCGTGGCGCAGAAGCAGGCGTAGTGCTTTTGCCGCTCAAGCGACAGAGGCGATTCAGCCAGTCGTTCGAGTAATTCTTAAGGCTCCGCTCCTTGGCCGGACTCAGGCGTCTTCTGATCATCAGTTTCCCGCGCCTGACCATTGAATTATCCGGTACTTCCGCAATTCCTTCCGCCAGACGCTCAAAGCAGCAAATTTGACAATTGAGTAGTGTCGCTGAAAGTTTCATCCGCGGTTTATGCCTCCCTGTCATTCGCTTGCATTCAAGGCTTCAGACACCTGCATTTTCAAATTGAGCAGACATTCAGGTGATTTCTGTTTCTCCAGCGGCCGTTTTCCTTCGAGGTGAAAGCGAAGCATGCCGTCGGCTTTGGCAAGAGTACGAGAACCTGGATTACTACGAAGGAGCCTGCCCACGATCGTGCGGGTAAAGGTGCCGGCAAAGACTCCGAACCAGGGATGAAAGACGACTCTCTGTCGCACCGGCTTGGGGACATAGCCCATCCGGAATTTGAAATCATCCACACTGGCCGGTGCGTCCAAGGACTGCAAAGTATAGAATATGGCTCTAATTCCCGAACGGTTCACCATTGTCTGTGTGACCACGAAAGCCAGGGCATTATTGACCCGGGCGTTCAAGTAGTCTCGGTGGCATTGCTGGGAGATAAGCTCGCACCAGTCTTCTATCTGAACGGTGAGAAGGGACGCGACAAGTCGGCCGTCGACCAATGCCCCCCAGGCTTCAAACCCGGGCAGATCTTGGGCTGCCGTGATCCGTCGTCTCCAAATTGTCTCCGATAACGCCAGTTCGCGACCTTGCCGATTAGCGGTATCCTTTTCCAGTGCCCAACCCTCCTCGGCAAGACGAGCAAGCGGAATGGGCTCGACGCGACAGTTCTTTAACCCCGCGCGTACATTTTGTCGGGAGCGTCTGTCCAAACCACTTAAGGTGTAGGTTTGGTTGTCATATACGGCATGGTAGCTTATACATCCCAAGGGACTTCGAAGTGGTGTCGAGTAACGCAGGGCCATGCCGTGTCTTTGGCCCAAGAGGTTGAGCAATTCTTCCTCGTCAGGTTCAATCAGCCAGTGATATGGGAAAGCCTGATACACCCGTGCGCTTGCCTCATACCAATAACTGCTGGGGGTCCTTATTACGGAGTACCCCTGACGACGCAACCATTCTGCAAAGCATTCGGCGTTCATGAGAATCTCCTCGCTCTCTTCGAGCACACTTGCCTTCCAAAACCCTACAGTTTACTCAAGAGAATGCTCACAATGCGTTCCGCAGCGTGCCCATCGCCGAACGGGCTGTTGACCCGGGTCATGGCCCGATATTCTTCCTCGTCATGCAGAAGAATCTCGGCCTCCTCAACAATTCGGAGACGGTCGGTCCCTACTAGACGGGCTGTACCTGCTTCAAGTGCTTCTGTGCGCTCTGTGGTTTTCCTCATTACCAGCGTAGGCTTGCCCAATACGGGCGCTTCCTCCTGAACGCCGCCCGAGTCCGTGAGGACTAGGTACGCTTTTGCCATCAGGTGGACAAACTCCTCATAGCGCAAAGGCTCAAGTAAGTGAATCCGCGGGTGGTTACCCAAGATTCGCTTTACGGGATCCCGGACGTTGCTATTTAAGTGAACAGGATAGACGATTTCCACCTCCGGATTCCTTTCACATATTTCCCGGAGTGCCAAACAGAGAGACTCGAAAGGGGCTCCGAAACTTTCCCGGCGGTGGGCGGTGACGAGGATCAGGCGGTGCCCGTCAGGGCTGAAATCCAGTTCCCGGTTGATCGGACGCCCAACGGTCATAAGCAGCGCATCGACTACAGTATTTCCAGTGATAAAAACGCTGTCCTCAGGTACCTGCTCGGCTCTCAACGCTTCAGTCGCCCTTGCCGTTGGAGCAAAGTGAAGAGCAGCCAGCACTCCAACGATGCGACGATTGATCTCTTCCGGGAAGGGGTTGTAACGATTTCGAGTGCGCAAGCCGGCTTCGACGTGCCCAACCGGGATTTTTTGATAAAAGGCAGCCAGGGCGGCCGTCATAGCAGTGCTGGTGTCGCCCTGGACGACCACCACGTCAGGCTTTACTTCCTTCAGCACCCTGCTGATCGCCACCAGGGCTCGGCTTGCAAAATCGGCCAATCCCTGATCGGGCTGCATCAGGTCCAGGTCATAGTCGGGTTGGATCTGAAACCACCCGAGAACCTGGTCCAGCATTTCCCGATGTTGTGCCGTGACACACACCAGGTTCTCGAAACAATCACATCGCTTTCCCAGTTCCAGTACAACGGGGGAGAGCTTAATGGCCTCAGGTCGTGTACCAAAAACCGTCAGGACACGCTTCATTCGGTCACCTTTGCCATTTCCCTTACGGCTGAGGACATACCGGGTCCGAATCGGGCTGAGGTCTCGATGCGATCCCAATTCTCGTGAAACCATTGGATGGTGTGGTGCAGTCCTTTCGCAAAGGAGGTGGCAGGATGATAACCGATCAGCGCACGGGCTCGCTCCACGGAGGCAAGCAATCGACTCTTGGTGTCCCACTTGCGGCGATGCGCCTCCCGTACACCCGCCTTGTTCCCGGTCGCTTCGTTGATCATGTTGGCCAAATCAATGATGCGAGTCTCGGCACCGGAAGCGAGATTGAATTCCTGACCTATCGCACTCTCCAGGACACCGGACCTCAACAGCCCGTCAACGATATCTTCTACATAGGTGAAGTCTCTGGTCTCTTCACCAGTGCCGGTAATGGGAAGTGGCTGCCCCTTTATGGCCCAATAGATAAAGTTAGGGATCACATTGCGATACTGGCCTGGAACCTCCCCAGGACCATAGGAATTGAAAAAACGGGGTTTGACAACATTCAGTCCGTAGTGGTTGCTGAAAAAGTTGCAGTAGAGCTCACCGAGCATCTTGGTGATCTGATAGGGGCTGCTGAGATGCAGCGACATGAATTCCTCCTTGAGAGGCAAGGGCGCGCTGCTGCCGTAGATGGAGCATCCCGATGAGGCATAAACGAAACGCTCCACATCGGAAAAGACCGAGTACTCCAGCAGGCGGAGTGTTCCCAGACCATTGACCATCAGGTCTTTTTCCGGGTGATCCACGCTGTTTTGGTTCGCAAAAAATGCGGCCAGGTGGAAGATGACTTTTGGTCGATCAAAGAACACTCTTTTCAATTTGACCTCATCCAGCACGTCACCTTCCACAAACATCACTCCCGGCAGAGACGGCACATTCCAGCGCTCGGCTGACGAAAGATCATCCAGTACGATCACCTGCGCACCAGCCCCTGCCAGTGCGCGCGTCAGGTTGCTTCCAATGGCCCCGGCGCCGCCGGTAACAAGTACGACCTTTCCCTTATAGCTCTCCAGGTAATTCGTCATTAAGCACCTCCTACTATGTTCTTCAAAATGGTTTCCATCCTGCTGGTACAGGCTTCGAGTGAAAATTGCGCCACCGCGTATTCTCTCCCCCGTCTGCCCATTTGTTGGCAAAGCATGCGATCGGATGCAAGCTTCACAATCGCGTCAGCCAGCGCATCTCCCTCGCCGGCCCCCACACATATGCCGCAACCTGCGTCGGCGATAATGGTTCGTGCATCGCTTTCAGACGGCAGACTGGCTATTACAGGTCGTGCGGCAGCCATGATGCTTAACAGCTTGGAGGGAACCACCGGAGTGCGCAGTTCGGGATGAAGATTGATCAGGCTAACGTCGGAAGCCTCCAGAATGTCCGGATAAACAGACCACGGCTGCATGGGGATCCAGAGTATGTTTTCGAGCCCGAGTTCCCGGCTCATTTTCCGCGCTTTCTCCTTTTCGACGCCTTCTCCAACCAGGAGAAACACAATCCCCTTGTGTTCGCGCAGACGCGCAGCGCTGGTGACAATCGTGCTCATGTCCTGCGCCCACCCCATGGTTCCGGCATAGGACACCACGAATCGATTTCCCAGCCTGTATTTGGACGCAAAACCGTTGGTCCGTCCGTCCGGCTTGTAACGCTCCGTGTCCACCCAGTTGTACATAACGTGCACGCTCGACTGCTTTCCCCCTTGCGCGATCACATGTTCCCTGTTACCTGGTGAATGTACCGTTACTCCTGCAGCCGAGCTGTAAATTCGACGTTCCATCGCCTCAAAGAATCGGATCAGCAGTGGATTTGTCAACATCCCCAACTCGACCGCTTCCCGTGGAAAAAGGTCCTGGATGTTGACAACCACAGGCAACCTCCGAATCTTGCCGAGAAGGCAGATCATCCACGGCAGAGGCAGCGGCGGCGAATAGACCATAGCGACGTCGGCGCGGGAAACAGAGGCGGTCAACACGCTTAGCCACAGTCCAAAAACGAAATGCTCGACCCCCCGTGCAATCTTGCTGGTGCGAGGCAAAGCGGGAATGCGGATGCGCTTCACAGAGATTCCATCCAGCGTCTCATTCATCCTCAGGCCGCTCCGATACTGCTTCGGTATCACCTTCATGTTGTAGCGAGGGTAACTGGTCAGCACTGTGACGTTGTGTCCTTTGGACTTCAGGCTGCCTGCCAACTCATAAATGAGATGAGCCGCTCCGCCTATTTCCGGCGGATAAGTGATGGTGATAAGAGATATGTTCAATCCATACACCCCCTTTCGGAGCCGACAGCCTTCCCGGTGAACTCTTCCACAACCGGAGTCATACCTTCGAAATCCGGCAGCATGATTTCGAGCATCCGCGAAACGACCACGTCCGAGCGAAACTCCTGTCCCTTTTGGTTGCCGGCCTTTCCCATCCGTTCCCTCAACGAAGGATCCCCTACAAAGCGTTGAATGGCCGAAGCCAGAGCCTGGCAATCTCCAACCGGCACGAGGAACCCGTTTTCTCCGTCGTTGATCAGCTCGGAGCTGGACCGGAATCGGGTGCTGATGGCCGGGATTCCGGCGTGCATTGCCTCGATGATGACTCCTGGATGTCCCTCTTCCAAATGGTAGGTCGGGAAGACCAGGACGTCATATTGGGCCAAGAGGCCGGAAGCCGGACCGTTATAAACTCCACAATACCTGGCGTTGGGCGTATCCTTAAGCCGGGCGAAGAACTCTCTGCAGTCTTCCTCGAGAACCGGTCCATAGAAGTCACAAACTACCGGCCCGCTGCACTTGGTCCCGAGGAGGCGCATCGCTTCCATGAGCAGCAGCGGTCCTTTTCCGCGCTCGATATGAGAAAGGAACACGAGACGAAGTACCCCTGAGTTGTCTTTGGACGGTGCTTTGTTTCGGAGCACAGGGCGGTAGCCGGGAATATAATGGGAGTTGGCAGGGCACACCTTGTTCAGTTCACTATGAAGGAGGCGTGTCTGGGCAAATACGCCACCGACGCTTCGTAACAATTTTAACCTATAGCTTCGAAGGAGCCTGTTCCGAGATGCTTGATCCAGCCCCAAGTCTCCTCCAAGCGGCTTTATGAAAAGGGAAACACCATGGCGGCGGGCAACCAGAAGGAAGAAATACCCAAATGTGAAGATAAACGATCTTGTTGCAATGAGCAGTACTGCATCGGACCCCCTGATGCTTTTCATATAGCAGCCGAGGATTCTGACTGCTCGGGCAAAGGTTCGAAGCTTTGTCAGGCTGGCCTTCTTATGAAACTCCCCAGGGGATATGTCGATCGTTCCTGCTTGGATTCTTGGATATCCGGCAAGTTCATCGAGCAGGATTTTAACGTTTATTGTAGCACCGCCCACAGGCGGAGGCTGGGGGGCGACGATCAACAACCTGTTCTTGCCTGCTCTCTCTTTTGACAATGGCCTCCTCCGTAGGGGTCAGTTTTTTCTCTGCAATGTGCTCCCAAAAGCGCTTTGATGTATTGGTCCACTACGACGTCCAGCTCGAATCGGCTCCAGGTCTCAGGAGACGGACGCCGCGTCCCGTCATTCAGGGTGTCTATAATGGCTCGGGCAAGATGATCCACATCTCCAACCGGCAAGAGTTTGCCATATTCTCCATTGGCCAGAATTTCTCTCGGGCCACTGTGACAATCCGTGGAGATAAGGGGGGTGCCGCAATAGAGCGCTTCTATCAGCACACCCGGCAGTCCTTCCCAACGGGAAGACAAAACAAAGAGCGAGGCTCCGCACATATAGGGATAAGGATTCACAATGAAGCCCGGCAGACTCACGTCGCTTTCCACCCCAAGTTCCCTAATCAGCCCCTCAAGCTTCGGGCGCTCCTCCCCCTCCCCCAGAATCATGAGCCTGGCCTGGCGGTTTTTTCTGGCGATGACGAACGCTTTGATCAAGGTGGGGAAATCTTTCTGGGCCGTCAGACTGCCTACCGCCAGTATCACCGGCGGGCTGCCGGGCCTGAACCAGGGATGATCTAAGGGGACCTGTGTTTTCGCCTGCAAATCGGGTGTGATGATCGGGTTGTAGATGACCTGAATGCGCCGGCGCGGAACTCCTGCCACACGTGACAAGTCATCGGCCGCCCCTGCGGATACGGCTACGATGCCGTCGGCCCAGGGGTAGAAGCGGTTGATCAGTCGTGGCAATAACCGCATCCTCAAAACCGACGAATAATGCAGAACCCTGGAAGAAAGCGTATTGCGTTCAGTCACCACCACCCTTGTCGAGACCCCGGACAGCTGCCGCGCCCACACGGCGATAAGGTTTGCGTTGAGCGCGGAAAGCATGGCGGCGGGTTGCTCCCGGCGAAGATAGCGGATCAAGGGCCAAAGGCTGGCAAATAGTCGCCTGGCATTCAGATTGACAATCCGTACCGCCTTGGGGACTTCCGCGAGATATGGCCCAACTGCGTCGGCAAGCACCAGATCCAGTGGGTACCCGCGGGCAGCGATCCCTCCGGAGAGTTTCAGCATTGCCCGCTCGGCTCCTCCTCCGTTCAGGTTGGGGAGGAATATGGCGATCGTTTTTGATGGATTGGACAATTTGCTTGATGAATGACGGTTCAAGATGGTCAGGGACTTGCCTTAAGCCGTTCGGGTCTGCCCGGTATTCCCATATTCAAGCTCGCTGGAATCAACAAAAGCGCCACCATGAGGAAGTAACTTATGTCATTCTCTATTCCCCCTCCTTTAATCCAGGAAGCCATATATGCAAGGAAAACCGATCCCACTATTGCAAAATAGGGAATTATAAATTGCACACCATCCCTCCGGTATATCTGATACTGCCGACAGAACGAAAACACCGCGCTCAACAAAACGCCCAGGTAAAGAATGAGTCCCACAACTCCTGTTTCGCTCCAAACAACGAGAATCGGATTGTGCAGAGCGATTCCATCCGGATCATGGACTTTTAACAATGGTTGAACCTCAAAGCCTGAATTCCCGATCCCTACACCAAGAAGCGGAGACTCCCTTATGAGCTGCCATCCACCTTGCCATAGGTTTCCTCGAGGCCCGAGAGGCGTACCCTCCAGGGTCATTTCAAACCGCGCAAGCAACGTTTCGAACATGAGAGGAGCGGAGAGAGCTATTATTAGAACAACGAATAGGGTTAGTTTTCCCCAAGCACGCGTGGGCTTCCATAGTGTGAAGGCAAGAAGCGCTATGACCAATGAAATGGCACTACCTCGTGATCCGCTGAGCACAACAACGATAGTGGTCATAATCAGGAACATCAAAGCCATCAATTTTTTTGCCCATAGCCTCTGTTTCGACGGTCCCAGAGCTTGCCAGAGCACTCCCGTCAGTGTTAGCAGGGCTATAACTCCCAGAGAATTAGCGTTTGCTCCAAAAACCTTAAGTCGGCTGCCGGGGGTGTACCCTTCGAACAAGCCGGAGCCGATGCTTACCAGGATCAATACCCAGCCACTGAAAGCCAGGGTTATCATCAGACCATCGAAATCTGTTTTGCTTTTGATCAGACTGGGAATGATGAGCAAAAAAAGGAGTAGCCTTGCCGTATACGCCAACAGAACGGTCGTTCCCGTGTCGACATTTCTTGCCCAGAGGAGGGTGACCGAGGCCCACATAACGAAAGCTGCCATTAACGACGTGCTAACCGTCCATGTGATCCGGCATTGTCCGGCAACCACACCGAAAAACCAGATAAACAGTACACTCAGTACCATAGCCCGGTTCACAATCGAATGCGTTTCAGGCGGGATAAGACCAATAGGAATCAGCGCGATAATCAACGCGATAAACAAGATCCAAATCGGGATTCGAATCAAGGTATTCAGGATCAAGGCTGCTGCCCCCTAACCTTTGGTAAAGAGCATAACGGAATACAAAAGACTATAATGACAATTGTGCTGCGAGCCTGTGTGTCAACCGCCGCACTGTCAAATCCGTTCGAAATACCGCCAAGCGATCACCTCACCGATTCACCTCAGAAATGAGGAAGTGATACTTTCCGGAACTCGTGGCCGGAATTTCATCAACAAATTCAAACCGGATGTCGCAATCATCATCATCCATAAGGTGTTTCGCCTTGGCGGAGATGTCGGCCAGTTCGGCCTCGCGAATCTCGTTTCCCGACTTAACGAATCTGAACAAGATGCAGTCGGGGCTTTTTTGAACGACCTGGTACTGTGAAATCCAGTCCCTGAAATACAGAATAACCATGAAATAACCGGAATTGACGAGCGACCCCCTGCTATTGATAAACGCATCAAACGACCGGCCCAGGAGTCCAGACAGCATCTGGCAGTTGTCCTTGTCCTTAGGGCCAAGGGTGCCCCGATCACCTATCTGGTAACGGATGAGAGGCATTGCATAATTGCTAAGAGAGGTCACAAAGATTTCCCCACTCGTGCCCTCAGCCACCCGATTGCCGCCACGATCCGCTATTTCAAGATAGTTCGCCCATGGCGCCACCCAGAACCCATCATGTCCAGGACGTTCACAGGCAATATCACCTACTTCTCGTGATCCGTATCGGTCAAATACTCTGGATTGAAATACTCGCTCTATGGTATCACGCATGTGGGGATAAAGTGTTCCCGCACTTACCATGATAGTTTTCTGGGGAACAACGGATAGATTGGTCTGCTCCGCAAATCTCGCTATCCTGTACATCGCGTAGGGATAGGCAAGGATCAGTTTCGGTTTTGTTTCATTGAGGATTTTAATATACCTACCAATCACCTTAGGATCGAGTCGCACTGTGCTCAGGATTTGTATGTTGGCCAGCTTGTTAACCCAATGAGCAATTTGGCCTTTCTTGCTCCTCTCAACATCCCGAAGGGAGCTCCAAAGCAGTATTTCGCTCTCACCGACTTCCTTTCCCGCAACTAATCTGGAATATAGCAGCTTTACAGCCCCAGACTTTGTCGAATAATCCCGATCCTGAATGAAGCGAGCCGGTTCTCCCGTAGAGCCCCCAGAAGTATTGAAGTACCACTTCCGCATGGTCAAATCTGAGGATTTGAGTGCTTCGAAATTGCGGCGGATAATATCCTTCGTAAGAACAGGGAAGCTTCGCAGATATTCTTCGGGATCTTTCTCGAAGGAATCTTTTCTACCTTTCATGATACTAGCATAATACGGGACAGACTCGCGACAGTGGGTCAGGAGCTTGACGAGCAAGTTCTTGGCAGTGTCAGCTGGAATGCCTTCTTGCGCCTCTCGCAAGAATCTCGAATAGGATCTGCCTAAGGCTTGGCCTCGCAGACCTAGAAGGGCAAAATACGCGTGCTTTCGAAGATTCATACTCTTTCTACCGTATACTCCTGCAGTATTCCCGAGCAGGTTTCCGCGGTCCGGACCGAATGCGGTAAGGAAGGCCTCCGTGAAACATCGCACGGAAGCTATTGATCGCGACCCGTCATACACTATTCAAGGACATACATTTCTTAGATCTTTCGTAAGTCCTTTTTATCCGAATTCAGGTGATGAACCACGAAGCCTCATGATGGCTCGCCGCAAGGTGCTGACGGAGCGTCTCCGGCCCAGGGCAAAATGCCAACGGATATCCCACTTGTCAAAGCGGGCGCGTTGCGCTTTGTACCATTCAGCATAGGCATCACCGCTGTGAATTTGCAGTGGGATGCTGGTAGATCGGCTCCTTCTATAAGCTCGGCGGAGCGGGTCGGAAACCGCTTCCCGCTTGGTGTTCCAGAAGGACAGCAATTCGTGGGCCGGTTTCTTCCCTCGCCGGAAGGTTATCAAAACACCAAGCCCTTCGCGATTTCGTGGCGCCTCGCGGGTAATCCAACGGCCATTCCCATCAGGTATATCAGAGAAATAGAAATTCCCAATGCTGTAAAAGACCGGGCAAGACCCGATATGCTCCATGCCTCGCACAACATGTGGATGATGCCCGACGATCAGGTCCACACCCATTTTCGCCAATTCGTGTGCTATAATCCGGTCTTTTGGACGTGGATACGGAAAGAGTTCATCACTCCAATGCACGACTACCATCACCCAATCCGACTGGAGTTTGACCTGTTGGATTACGTTTCTTGCTTCTTTTATCCCCGGCCAGCAATTAGGACCAGGAATGGCCATCCAGTCAGGATGGGTCTCAGGGAAAACCCAATTCACTATACCTAACCGCCCATCAGATGTTTCCCAAATTGCAGGCTTAGTGATTTCATCACTGGTTATTCCGGCTCCTACTGTCGCAAATCCGATCTGCCTCAGCTTTTCAATTGTTTCACTAAGTCCTTCTGCTCCTCCATCAAGGATGTGGTTTGTTGCTAATGTCACATATCCGGGAGCCCATTTGCTTATTACAGAGAGGGAATGTGGATCAGCTAATGCCCGACGACCTCTTTGACGCGGAACGGCGTTGACCGCGCTGCCGATAGGAAGCTCCCAGTTGAGAAGCACCCTCGCCTCCTTGCCAGGGAATATTCCTCCAGGGGGCGTCCAAATAACGTTGGAGCGTTTTTCTCCCGATAAGGCAAGATCACCGATACATAGCATTTGCACCTTGGATTACCTTCAAAATTGGTTTCTTTGCAGGGGCGTCGTTTTCAGGTAAGCTGCAGGGATGACTAAAAGAATTACTTGGATATTGCTGGAAAAATGATCAGGATGCGCCTTAGTATATTTCTACGCTGAACTCCGGTTAAACCCAAATAGAACAACAATAGCAGTACAACAGAGGATGTCGCAGAAGCCGCTAGAAAAAGCCCAATCCACCCCGTCAACACGCTCCAAGGCATCAAAGATTCAAAAGCCATTTTCGCGAGAAGCAAATACAGGGCGATGGTCGCCAAAGCAGGCCTCAGCGCACTCTTGAGTTGGGCAGCTAATTTAATTCCGAGGAAGCTACCGACCAGTACCGGGTACCCTATGCTCAGAACAAATCGGCCAAGGATGATTCCAAGACATAGCCCAACGAGCCCCAGTTTGAAGTAGCCCACCAGTACAGCAGCTGCAGCTATCGAGAGAGTGACCGACAAAAACCCCATCACTACCTTGCGGCGAAGACGGAGTGTTAAATCGATGAAATTGGAATCATTGCGAATGAGGACAAATTGTACGACAACCACCAAAACCAGCAGCGTGGGCAGGAGTCCTGCATAGTATTCCGGCCCTACCCATAATCGAATAAAAGCCTGGTTCCATATTAAAACGGTTGAACCCAGACCGCTGACAAGAAGCCAGCTAAGAACCATGATTTCACCACGAACGAGAGCCGCTTTCTTCGTATCCCCCGAGCCGACGATACTTCCCAAGCCGGGGGCAATTCCAATTGCAATAGTGGCAACAATGCTGACCAATGTCTCAGGAGCGTATTTGGTTAATGAGTAGACGGTCACCGCTTCTACTGAATCCAGCAATCCCAATACAACGACATCGCTTGCCAACATCAGGTACATTACCAATTTCCAACCCACAAACCACCCGCTCAAGCCGAGGAAACGGCGCTTTTCATCGGATGAAGGCTTGACCGTGCCGAACCATTGGACGTAGTTGTGTGCGATATGGAGAAAAAGTGCTCCCCCCAATAGTGTAGTAGTCAAGGCCGCCGCGGACACGCCGACGATTCCCAAATTCAGGTACAGTGAAAACCACGTGAGTCCACCGCCTGCAAATACCAGCACGGCAGACAAACCCATGCGCTTGTAACCGAGGTTCTCGCCTATTAAAACCGACTGCGGAATCGATGCTATACTGGTGATAACCAGATTGGCCACCAGGAACGCTGCCGCCACCCGCACGTGCCACAGGAACTCCACAGGCGTCCTTAACCAATATGGAGCGAACCAGCCCAATATCCCACCGAGCACTGTCACAACCGGCAAAAAAAGCATCCAAACGGCAATCGCGCTCCCCACATATCTACGTTTTTGCTCAAAGTCCAGGGAAGACTGATGACCTGCAATAGCCCATTTGAGAGCCTGATTCGGGCGGCCACTCGTGGGAGAAATATATCCCACCAAGCGGTTCAAGATCTGCCACGTGCCGTAGAAGTAGCTTCCAAGTCCCGCCACCAGCAACGGTGTGATAACAAACCCGACCACCAAGCGTGCCAAATAGTCGAGAGAAGAAGCAAGGACATTCAGGTAAGCCTTTTTGGTCAGGCTCTTATCAGAAAACATTCTGGAAACAATCTGGCCGCTTGTGGAGAACCTTATGGCGCTTATTAATTCCCCTGCAGTCATCAGCGAATTACCATTACGGAAAGAGATTTAACCCAATCCATCATTCAATGTCGCCTTGGCAAAAAGCTCTTTCGCTATTGCGTCCGGCGATTCCTGTTCTGTGTCAACTTTAACCACCTTCAAATCCCTCGCCTCCTCAGTCAAGGCTGATATCAATTGTATATATGTGTTTCGAATTTCATTGAGGTACTCAAATGATTTCGAGTCACTTTTAACCTTTATACTGTGCCAGTTCGGCCGACCGCGAATGCGATTAATTAATAGCGACTCCGAACAATCGAGCCATATTAGTGTATCCAAAGTGCTAGCCCAAATCCTGTAGATTCTTTTCCACCACTTTCTTAACCCCTCACTCTTTAAACCCTCGGGCCCCCACATTTTCAAACACGCCATAAGCCAAACAGGTCCTTCATCGAGAAGAATCGTTCCTCGATTCACAGAGGCTTTCTTCCTTAAAATCCGGTGCCATCCCTGCAAAATCACCATCCAAATAATCGCCTGAAGAGGGAACATTCCAAAATTTTTCCTGAGAAAAACACGGAGCAATACAGGCAATAAAACAAGGGTGTTCCTTACAAAAAAGGGGGTGTTCCATATGTTTTTGAAATCGGGCGCCTCATTTATCAGCATGATGTCATTGCGTTCATTCAGGACGTTGCAGACCGAGCTCTTTCCTGACCCCGCCACCCCAACCAACTCAACAATAAGAGAATTCCTATTCTTCACGATCATGCAATCTCCTGCGCCTTCGGACTCCAGTCACTCTTTATTTCCCTGCTCTACCTTGCATAAAAGCAGTTCAAGCGTGGTGACACCGGATCATTCCCGATCCAGGGAAGCCAACCATTCTTTCAACCTCCCTTTACTAAATTGATATCTAGCGTAGTAATACAGCATCTTTATGTACTCTTCCCGGACCATCCTCCTTGATCCCTCATCCTCCCACCATTGCCGCTTGTAGGGAGACAACTCAAACGGCACGGCCGCCATTGCGATCTTGATTTGTTCCCCGAAAACTTTTTTATAGGCCCATCTCGTACGGCGCATATGGTGGGGATCGCTCAATACAATAATCGAGCGAATCGGTTCATCAATTTTGCCGATAAATTCCTTCAATCTCAGGGCCTCGGAGAATGTACTCGAAACCTGACTTTCATCCACTGAAACCGCTTCTGGTGGTACACCGCGCTCCAGTGCCGCTTCCCGGCCACGTTCTCCATGGTAAGAATGGTGATTGGTGCACCAACCTCCCGTAAAGAAGAGTAGTCTTCCATAGCCTTGATTATAGACGTGAATCGCGTAATCAGTTCGGTGATCGTCACCGGCTATAACGTGAATCAAATCCGCCGGCTCAAGGTCATCCTTCACCACCAAAAAGTCGCCCACTAAGAATAAAATCCGCTCATATGTCAAATAGAGAACTACACTCATCAGCACACCGATAATCAGGAAATAGGTTCGCACGCTTTGATGGCTCTTTGAGTCCATTCCTTCCAGTCTCGGAACCTTGTGCCATCAGCATTGTTATGCAGAAGGTCTTCTAGAAAGGTTTTAAGTTCCGCATCTCTCGTCCGGAAGCGCTCTGGTTTGTCCAGGACGGGCGGAGAAGGCGCCGGTGGTTGGGTGAAGGCTGAATCAGTAAAAGGTTCCGTGTACCGTAACCCAACATCAGCTCCCAGTTTCAATCCATAAATGTTGGCAAGCTGCTCGCTAAGCTTTAGGAGAGGTATGGGTAAGCCCGCATCGCAGGTAAAAATGTGCGCTTTGCCGTCAAACTCATCCTTTGCAGCGTCAACAAGACTCTGAAGAATGAATTGTGCGCCGTAGTCTTTTGAAATGATGTAAGCCTGCGCGTCTGGACTTGGTAAAGTCAGAGGATCTAGATTTCTGATTTGATTTTCTAGGATAGAAATAATGCCGCCGCGATTCTCAAAGACGTCGCAAATGCGTGTTACGATAAATCGAGTATTGGTGTCACGGAAAAAATGCTCCAGGGAAACCTCTGCCACACGTAGAGAATCCGTAACGAAGCTTCCACCGTTGGAGACCATGAATGCCGAAATCATCACAAACCAGTCACAGTGAAACTTTAACGCCGCCTTTGCCAAGTTAAAGGTGCGCAGGTAATTGATCCGACCGACATCGCCCAAGTCCACGCGAAGAAAAGGTGTGTATTTTCGCATGCCCGCATGAACTACAAAATTTGGAAGATATTTCATGAATATCTCCTCAAGAGAATCTACCTCCTCTCCATCAATTAGTGCGGGAACAATCTCTGCCGGATGAGATTCTTTCATAAGAGCTGCCACCAATTCGTTGAGGTAGGATTCATAGCGTTCAAGAATAATCAACCTTTTGCATCCAGAATGCAGCGTTTGTCGACAGAGTTCCAGTCCCAAGGCTCCTCCGGAGCCATTCATCAGCACTGTTTTGGCGGTAAGAAGGTTTCTCAGAGCAGCAGTATCCGAGTGAAAGCGCCTCGGGGCAATCATGTCTGAAAACTTCACGGTCCCCTGTTGTGTGATATGTCTGTTTAGGAAGCCAAAAGCTTCCAGAGGATTCCAAATGCGAGATTTTAGACCCGCCTTATCGCAGACGTCCTCAATTTCGGAAAGCTTATCCGCATCGATTCCAGGTTTCGCAATCAGAACTTCCTCTACACGGTACAGACGTGCCAATGCACCTATATGGTGCCGGTCGCCCAATACCTTTTTGCCGTTTACTGTCTTCCCAAAAGTGCTTGGCGCATCGTCAATAAATCCGACAATCTCAAAGGGAAGAGCTCCCTCGGAAGTAAAAGCCCGGCAGGCGGCGTTACCTTCATCGCAGACACCGTAAATCAATATGCGATGCATTCCTCGTTGATCAGTTTTCCGATGCTTTGTGTCCCAGTAGAGTCTTAAGGCCAACCGCATTGACGAGAGAAGAATAATTAGCGAAACCCAATCAATAAGCGCAACACCACCCGGATAATGAATCCATTCTAAAGCATAGGCATTGATAAGCAGGAATACGGTTGCAGCAGTTACTCCTTTAAACACACCTGCAATGTCATGGTAAGAAAGGTACCTGATTAGGGAACTGTACATGCTGAAATATATGTTCCAAGCCAGCCGGGACAGGATTACGATCGAGAGTGTGAAAAAAGCGAAAGCCCAATTCACTTCAACGTATGAATGCCATGAATAAAATATTGCTGCACACAGGTAGGAACATGCGATGATAAAAGCATCCGACAGGAGGAGACAGATCTGCGACCAGTTGTCATGAATATGTCTTCTGCTTATAGATCCTACGACAGTCTCCTTCACCCCCTGGAAAATGTATTTGATGTCTTTGAAGAGAGATTGATTTGCGATGTATTCAAGGTCGAGTCTGTTCTTTGATGGGAGGATGCTTTCTATATAGTACTTCTTGACATCGACACCAGGCGGGTAAACTTCCTCTTCGTTTCGCCCGAGAATTGCTGCGGGGCCCACTAAGCCCGGCTTTACCGAGAAAACCCTTTTTGCATTTTCCGGGTATAATGCGGCCAAATCCGGCGCCTCCGGTCTGGGACCGACAAAAGTCATTTCGCCTTTCAAGATATTGATAAGCTGAGGCAGTTCATTGATCTTGGTCCGACGCAGAAACCGCCCGACCGGCGTTACCCTTGGGTCGAATTGCGGGCAGACACTTTCCCCGATGTTCACCGGTGTATCTATCATTGTCCTGAATTTCCACATCTTAAAGCCTTTAAAGTCAATGCCGACGCGATCCGAGAGGTAAAATACGGATCCCTTGGAATCTAATTTAATAAGCAAGGCTATAAGAGGGAGAAACGGGGAACATATGATTATGCCTAAAAGAGAGAAAACTACGTCCATCAACCTCTTAATGTTGATGCTGTTATCCGGAAGTGGCGATGTGAATCTTTTCGCGTCCCCAGTCAGACGGGACGAATCGTAGTCATTGCGAAACATTGCTTTACTCACATATACCGGCCGTTTGTGATGATGGCCAACAAAGCTCGGCGCCTTTGGAAGGAGCGTGTGCCAAGTCTTGAAAATCCGCCTGAAGCATGTGCTTTAAGGCTTACCTGGTTTGCCCGCTTTCATGGAGGGCATTTTCAAGGGATTCGACGACACGGTCCACGTCATGTTCCGTCAGGGAGGGATGGAGCGGCAGTGTGAGTTCTCGTGAGCAGAACTCTTCTGTTTTCGGGATTGTGACGTCTGGGAATCTGTTCCGGTAATAGGAGAAGAGATGGACAGGGGGATAATGGATGCTTGTCTGTATCCCGGCTTCCCTAAGCTCCATCATGACTTTTTCTCTATTTGCTGCCGCAGGCAACAGAATAGGCATCAGGTGCGAATCGGTCTTATGCTGTCTGTAAAAGGGAATGTCTATTTCGGGCAGCACCGCCGCCAGTTTTTCCCGATACTGGAGCGCAAGTTCACGTCTGCGGTCATTCCACTCGGGTAAACGCTTCAACTGTACAGCACCCATGGCGGCTCGCAGTTCATCCATGCGGTAATTATATCCGAGCGTTGTAACGTCATAAGAATATGCATGGCCACGATGCCGATCAAGCGTGGTTGTTGTCATGCCGTGAGATCGCATCCGGCGTATACGATCAAGCACTAACCTTTCGCGTGCCAAAACCATTCCGCCTTCCGCGGTGCTCATGTTCTTGTTTGCGAAAAAGCTGAAGGCCGAAGCGTCGCTCCAGAGGCCGACTTCACCTGCAGCCGACGCGTGGGCCGCGTCCTCGATCAAGACCAGACTTCGTTCATCTGCAAAGGAACGCCAGGCCGGCAGATCCACAAGATACCCGCCGTAATGCATAACAATGACGGCTTTGGTCCTGGGGGTCCACTTGGCCCCGGCATCTGCCAACGAGATATGGGGCAGGTCCTGATTTTCAATGTCCACAAAAACCGGAGATGCACCGGCGTAGAGGACCGCGTTGGCGGTCGCAACAAAGGTGAGGGAAGGCACCAGCACTTCGTCACCTGGTCCAACTCCTAGGGCCTCAAGACAAAGATGCAGGCCTGCCGTGCAGGAGCTGACTGCAACAGCATCAAAAACTCCATGAAGATCTGCAAAGGCTCGTTCAAATTGGGTCACACAGTCACCCATGGTCAACCAATTGCTGTCTATGACCGCACAAAGTGCATCTTTTTCCGGCTCGCCTACTATCGGCTCGGATAAGGAAATCACTCGTGGACTGTTCTGTGGTTCAGCAACCAAGAATGATGCTCTTGTATTCTTTCGTGAAAACGGTCTGGGCATGTCGAAAGTCCTCTTCCCGGCCAATATCCCACCAGAGGCCGTGATGCTCAAAAACATGTATGGGGATTCCTTGCTCGAGCATTTCGTGCATGAGGTCGTCAAACCCGAAAGGTACACCCTTAGGTATCAATTCCAGGATTCCGGGCTCCATGCAGTAAATGCCCATACTCACCATGAATTGCATGTTCGGTTTTTCTCTAAAATTGCTTACGATCCCCTGCTGGGCATCCAGCACACCAAGGTCCAGCTTGAGGTTTTTCTCCGTGACACCCACGGTGATCAAACCACCGTGACCACGGTGATAGGCGATGAACTCACGCAGATTGAGATCGGTGATCAAGTCGCTGTTCACATTGAGAAATGTTTGAGACAGCTCGGGCTCGATAAGAGTAAGGCCCCCTAAAGTTCCCAGCGGTTCCGGTTCCTGGCTGAAAGATATGTCTATGTCAAAATTGCGTCCGTTACTGCAAAGGGAGCGAATCAGATGACCCAGGTAGCCGGTGGTGATGATGGTCCTTTTTATCCCCCAACGGCGAAGCCATTGCAGAAGAATCTCCAAAACAGGCGATTCACCAACCGGCATCAGGGGCTTAGGCATCACAAAAGTGTAGGGCTGCAACCGTGTGCCTTTTCCTCCAGCTTGTATGACCGCAATCATGTCTTTCCTCCCAAACTTCTCGGGACAGAATTAGGTTGAACGCTTTAGATTATCCCTTGCGAAGGCACGAGGTCTTTACAGGTTGTACATGGCAGATTTATATCGATCCGCATTTCTCCGCACCCACTCAATTGTTTCTTCAAGGCCCTTTTTGAGAGAATACTTTGGCCGCCAGCCCAAATTTTGGAACGCTTTACGGTTGTCACAGATCAATTCCAGAACCTCGCTTTTTTCAGGTCGCAAGCGCTCCGGATCCAGCTCAATCAACGCATTAGATCTGCATAGATCAAGAATCAAAGCGGCCATATCACCGACGCTCACTCCCTCTCCGCGTCCGATGTTTGTGACCTGCCCCATCGAGTTCCCGGAAGCAGCCAGTGCTATAAAACCTTGAACCGTGTCCTTTACATAAGTCCAATCTCTGACCGGAGAGAGCGCACCCAACAGCAAGGTTTTGGCCCCATTTGTTACCTGCGAAATGACTGTTGGGATTACAGCGCGGGCAGACTGCCGCGGGCCGAAGGTATTGAAGGGGCGAATGATGCTCACCGGGAGTGAAAAGGAGAGGTAATATGATTCTGCGAGCTTGTCGGCACCAATCTTTGAAGCCGCATAAGGGGACTGGGCCGCCAGAGGGTGTTTCTCGTCGATTGGCGTGTACTGCGCGGTGCCATAGGTCTCGGATGTGGACGTGAGAATCAGACGATCGATTTCTTCATCCCGACAGGCCTCTAGAACGTTGAGCGTTCCCAACACGTTCGTCTCGATGTAAGACGCGGGGGCTACGTAAGAATAGGGGATAGGGATGAGGGCTGCCAGATGAAAAACCTTATCGCAACCACGGACCGACTTTCGAACAACAAACGGATCACGGATATCGGCAGGGAACACCTCGACGTCATCGATGACTTCTCTCGGCAGGGTGTCAAGCCAGCCCCAATGATTTAGAGCGTTGTAGTGAACCATCGCTCGAACATGAAAGCCGGTCTTGACGAGCTCTTCCACCAAATGGCTTCCAATGAAGCCCCCGGCACCTGTCACCAGTACTCTGGTTTCCTTCATCCGGTCAATTCCTCTACCCAGATGCTTGATTTTAGAACGAGTGCGGCCCCCCGCCCTCGAGAGTGCATGAGTGAACGATGGTCACTGCACAACCACGCTGTCCCGAGAGAGGGACTCAGAGTGGAGTTCATAAGAGAACCCCAGACCTATGCCTCTGAAGAGGAACAGGTCCGATATATACTGTCTGACGAACTTGTTTGCTTCTGCGATAAATGTCTTGGGGACATAGACCACATCCTGCGGTTGGAGCTGGATCCCACTCTGTGTGCCGCTTCCATTGAGCGTGCCTTTTAAATCTACCCTTACCGGGACAGGTTCCTTTTCTGGACCCTTTCGGATGAGGAGAACGGCAGCCGGATCCGCGGTTTCTTTCAGCCCTCCTGCCCCAATGACGGCCTGAAGTGGGCTCATGCCTGGAGCAAGGCTAACAAAACCTGGCACGTTGACTTCGCCGCCCACATAAACTCCCTGTGATGAAAAAGATTTTACGATCACGGCGATTACAGGTCTCCTGAGCTCCTTCGCGTATTTTTTCGTGAGATCGTCATCGAGCTGGGCAGGAGTTTTATCTGCTGCCTGAATTTCATCCACCAGTTGAAGAGAGATCTTCCCGTCCGGTCTCACGATAACGGAGTCATTCAGTTCGGGATCGTAAAAGAACTTGATATCCAGCTGGTCCCCCGGTTGGATGATGTAGCGGGGAGGTTGAGATGGCGAAGTGGGCGTTGCAAGCATGATCTCAGGCCGCTGTGTCGCGCAGGCAGCAAGGATCAATGTAAGAGATGCAATCAGGGCCAGTAATTTTTTGTCGGATTTCATGGTGATCCTCCTGAGGGTAGTTTAAGTTTCGAGGATCGCTGTGCTTGAAACAGGAAGCAGAAGCGGGCACCTCAAGCCTTTAGGCTGAAATGCGCGAAGCGCCGCCTTCAACCTCAAACTCGATGCCTCCAGCGTTTCACAGCTTTCTGTAGATCCACTCCGGAATGTGATACTTACGTCTATTGAGAACAACGCCGAGAATCCTGGCACCGGCATCTTCAAGCTCCTTTTTGGCCCGCAGAGCCACCTGACGCCGGGTGTCGCCGGCTTTCACTACCAGGACCACCCCATCCACCTTTGAGCAAATCACCCGCATTTCCGGAAACCTTGGAAGCGGGGGCCCATCCAGGATCACGTAGTCGAACTGCTCGCGCATCTCCTCCAGGAATTTGTCAAACCGGCATGACTCAAACAAGCTCACGGGGCCGGAGTGAAGCGAGCCGCAGGGCAAAACGGACAAACTCGCCAGCCCTCTCCATGGAATGGGGAGCACCGGTTCATCCTCTTTTTCAACATAGTCCGAAAGGCCCGGGGCGTGGGCAACTTGGCACATGTCGTGGAGGCGCGGGGTTCGAAGATTTGCGTCCACGAGGAGCACCTTCGCGTGGCGATCCTTTGCCAGGGTTCCAGCGAAGTTGCTTGCCGTGGTGGTGGACCCGTCCCCGTGGGCAGTGGCGCAGAAGAGAATGGTCCTGATCTCCTTTTCCGCATAGAGGGTCCGGAGATTGACCTTAAGGCTCTGGTAATACTCCTTTCCGTTCCGGCTCGAGACCGTCCAGGGGATAGCGTCCTTGGGACGTATCAAAGCCGCTTCGGGGGGAGTTTTTGTCATCTCCAGATAATCTTTTTCTGCTCTTTCCAGCGCTTCGTGTGTCTTACCCATATTGCACCTACGTGTCTTTGTCTGGAGGGTTAATGAAAAAAAGAGCTCCATCTCTTGCGCTCTTCGTGAGCCTGTTTTTTGAGATCTCGCGGCCCTGGAGAAAAACAGCCCAGTTTTTTTGGTTAGTAAATTCATCATTTCTTCTCTGCGCACGTGCAGACGCGCCGCTCTTTCCAGATTACTTATTGTCCTCAAAATTCACTTCCGGCAACCGGATGATTTGCCCGATAGAAATGCGATCAGGAGATCGGATTTCCGGGTTTTCCTTCAGCACCTCCGTCAGCAATTTATCCTCATATCTTCCATAATCCCGCTGGATAATCCCACTGAGCGTATCGAATCTCTCCACGACAACAACTCTTCCCGAAACGGGTTCCGATTTGTCTGTCACGGCGGCTTTGTGGGGCTGGACAATTTCCTGTTCTGACGAAAACTCGGTAACCTCTAAGGTCGAAGGGGGGGCAACATGTTCAGGCTGCATCGGGTTTTCCACTTCTCCGAGGCTGGATGCGGTCATTCCCTTCGGGTTCTGGTCGTGCACTCCGGGCTTTGGAGACGAATCTGGCATGGTTGGGATAATTGAGCGCACTAGGGGAACATATTCGTGGACAGGACTGGTTCCCGCTTTAGGACTATTATTGGAGAAGAAAGGAACTGTCACCGATAAGGGGAGACCCGATCCCCCAACAGTAATCCCAAAGACGAAGGCGAGTGCTGCGGCCAGCGTGATTCCAGCTGCCAGGGCAAAGCGGGATGTGGAGTTCTTGGGAGCGAGTTGCGGGCTCGGAGGTTTGGCATCTAAAGAAGCGTGCTTGCTTGCCTTGTTGATCGGGGACCACTTCAGGTCCTCGGCGGCCTCTGCCACACAATCGAAATCAATTGTCCTCTTTTTGAGTGCAAAGCCAATCAGGAGTGCGTTGTCGCAGAGGATGTTGATTTTTCGAGGGATCCCTCCCGAATACTGATAAATCAGGTTTCTTGCTCTCCTCGGAAAAAGCTCATGACCCCTGTAGTCGGCCACGGTTAGCCTATGTTGGAGGTACCCGTACGTCTCTTCCTCCCTGAGTGGGATAATACTTCTCCTCATGCTCACCCGCTGAGCCAGTTGCCGGAGATCGGGTCGGCTCAACTTGGCATCCAGTTCGGGCTGCCCCACCAGGACGATTTGAATCAACTTGTGCTTTCGGGTTTCCAGGTTGGATAGCAAACGCAGGTTTTCCATTGACTGTGAGTTCAGGTTCTGGGCCTCATCAATGATAAGGACAACATTGCCACCTTCGGAAAGGTGTCGGATCGTAAAGTCATTGAGCAGTCGTATTGCCTCTACCTTCGTGAGACGTTGCCCAGGATCAACCAGCCCCAACTCCTGAAGGGTCATGAGTAGCATTTGGTCAAAATTCAATGCGGTATTGCTCAGGTACGCTACCTTTATGTTTCCCTTCAGGCGCTCCAGGGCTGCGTTGATGAGGGTCGTCTTCCCGGTACCCACTTCTCCCACAAGGGCGATGAACCCCCTCCGTTCGCGAATACCATAAACCAGGGAGGCCAGCATTTCCCTGTGACTTGGGCTCAAATAGAGAAAGTTGGGGTCAGGTGTGACCTCAAAGGGCTTTTCTGAGAAACCGTAATACTTGCAGTACATGAATCTCTGAAATCTTTAGGCCTAGGCCAAGTTATTCGAAACAAGCCTCTCGCATGTCTGATACTTATCCCTCAGCTCGGGGATGGAGGCGAGCACAGGTAGACCGAGGGCGCGCTCCGTGTCATCAGGTTTTTCCAGGCGATCACCCAAATTTTCCAAAAGGAATGCGAAGCCGAGACTCACTAGAAGTCCCAGGAAAAGTCCAATGACCATGTTCAGGGCAACCCGAGGGCTTACAGGCTTAGGGGATGCCTCCGCAGGCTGAATCTGTGTGACATTGGATATCTTTTCAGTGTCCATGGCTTCGGAGATCCTGGCCTCCTCGAACTTTGCTAAATAGAGTCTATAGTTCTGCTGCTCCACATCCACCTGCCGCTGCAGTTCCTTCAGTTCCGCTTCGACAAGATTCAGCTTTCCGATCCTGTCCCTGTAATCGCCGAGCTGTGAGGTCTGGATCTGGTCCTTGGCCTTGAGGGCGTTGAGGTCGGCCTGACTTCTGTAGAGTTCCTCCTGTAAGCGCTGAAAGGTCGGGTTAAGTCCCAAGCGGCTCATTCCATACTTCTTCGCATCCTGCTCAGTCAGCTTCGCGCGGACGAAATTGAGCTCCTCTCTTGTTTGCTGGACCAGACGGTTCTCGTCGGTGTATTTTGCGAGGAGTTCTTTCTCCTTCAGTTCGAGTTCCACAAGTCTCGTTTGGAGGGCGCTTCCCCCCAAATAAGGCCTGTAGTCGATTTCTTCTTCTATCGGAATAGTCTTCGGCGCACCTGCAAGCTGTTGCTGAACCAGGAGGATCCTGTTTTCCGTCTCGGCGATCTGACTGAGTGTACGGTCCAGTTCTACTCGAAGCGCACCCTCCTGACTGAGTAACAGGTTTCTCGCTTCATCCAAGGAAAAGACATTGTGTTCTTTTTTCATGGCGTTCAGTCGCTCTTCCGCGGCTTTGAGTCTGGTCATAATGAGTTTGGATTGTTCTTGGAAGAATTTATAAGATTGGGGGGTCTTGTAGACCGCGATGTGGTGACTTAGGTACAGGCTGATCAATTTGTCGAGAACCATGCTGGCTATCTGCGGGTCCTTGTGACGCAGCCTTATATCAATGACATTGGATTTCTCAATTGGCGCGATCGAGAGCGCTTCCTCGAGCCGAAGGACCGCATTCTGCAACGGCGACAACTGGTCTTCCTGTGTATTCATCCCTGGAGCGGCTTCCAGCGGGGCTTTGTCAGCCAAATCATCGTATATGACCTCCGGACCGATAGCCTCTGCCGCCTTTTCAATCATCTGCCGGCTTCTCAGGATCTCGATCTCCGAGTTGATCTGTTCCTGACGGTTCACGCCAATGATGGGGCTCTGGTTGCCGGAAGTTGGAACCATGTGTGTGTATACGTTCTCCCTGCCGATCTTCACGAGAATCTGAGATTTAGCCTCATACGTAGGTGCGCTAAGGAAGGTCCCCGCTGCCACGGCAACCACTATGAGAGCAAAGACAAACGAAATCTGGATTTTTCGTTTAAAAACCAGATGGAGAAAATTTCTGAGAGAGAGCTGGTTTCCCATTTCGAGATCCATTGTAGTTTCTCCTTCTTGCCTCTGATCAGCTTTCGATACTGCTGCTTTTGTTTAAGGTTGCAGGAGCTCATGATGCTCAAAGCTCCGCCCCTTGAGTTACATTGAACTTTTCTTCAGTGTGCTGGAGTTTACGAGTGCCAACTCATAAACGATGCGCCAATATATACGTACAATATTTCAGTAATCTAGGGGGTTGTGTGCGTATTATGCGGAAGTGGAAGTGGTAATCGGCGGGTAGATGAAATGTAATCTCGTGATACGCACGTATACAGTGCGCTCGCGGTCATTGGCATATATGGCTCTTCTTGGTGCGGCAAAAGAAGAATCCTCCCAGATCAAACAGGTCATTAGCGCATCATCACATTTTGCCATTTAGAGGTTGACACCCGGTGCAAGAGTACACATAGGATAAGCGAAACTGATCCTGAAACTGGACTCTTGAATCGCCGCTCTCCATTCAAGCTTTTGTCTTTATCCCTTCCGCCGTGGAACTCACTTCGGACAAAGTACCTCTAAAGAGGGAGGAGTCGGCCCCATGTTGCCCATACAATCCTTTAAGAGGCCTTTTCTGTTCGCATTCCTATGCATCTTCAATCTTGCGGCGCTACTCGGGCATGTCCAGAGTTCGCACGCAGCCCAAGTGCGCCTGGAGTGGAATGCGAGCAGTGACACAAACCTGGCTGGCTACAAGCTTTATTATGGCACCCAAAGCCGGGTCTACACGAACTCCATAGATGTGGGCAATACTACGACCTATACCGTGACAGGACTTCAGGACGGAGCGACCTATTACTTTGCAGCCACCTCCTACAACGTTTCTCGGTTGGAAAGCGGTTACTCGAACGAGGTGATCGCGAAGGCGTGCACCTATTCCATTTCTCCAGTCGGCCAGTCCTTCAGCGCATCGGGCGGCAGCACAACGGTGAGTGTCACGGCGTCGCAGGAGTGCACTTGGAGTGCCTCGAGCGGAGTTCCGTGGGTAGGCATAACGTCCGGCAGCAACGGTACCGGTAATGGAACCGTAGGATTAACAGTGGCTCCAAACACCGGTGGCGCAAGGGCCGGGGGGATTTCCATCGCCCGCATGACATTCACGGTGACCCAGGCTGAAGGTTCACCAACGGCCTCCGTGTATACGATCACCGCCTCGGCGGGATCCGGAGGGTCAATAATCCCCTCAGGGGACATTGCAGTGAAAGCAGGTGCTTCTCAGACTTTTCGAATCAAGCCCAATTCCAGATACCGCGTTTCCTCCGTAACCGTGGATGGAAATTCCGTGGGCGCAGTCACCAGGTACACTTTCACAAATGTGAATGCCAACCATACAATACAAGCAACCTTCAGCCGTAAGTGAACTCGTCCTCATGGGGTAGAGACAGCAAAAATCCGACCCAACAGGCGCCGGCTTTGATGCACCCCGAAACGCTGAAGTTAGTGGCACTGGGTCAGCGGAATGTTGGACATATTTTCCGGCTGAGCCGATTTTCTCTTACCTGGTCCAGAGGGCTAAGATTTCCACGTCACATTAAATCCGGCTCGTCTTTTTGGGTTCCAAGCTTTAATCGAACGGCTCGTTTGCGGCTTTCTGGCTGAGCCGCGGACCTCTTCCCCTGTCTGCAGACCAATCTTTAAGGGGCATAATTTTCTCGTACTCATCAATACGACCAAGAACCTTCAAGCGATCGATAATAAGTTGCCAGGCGCAATCGAGGTCCGGATTGATCTCGCATTTGCCTTTGGATGACCCTCCGCAGGGGCCGTTGAGGATTCGCTTGGCGCACCGCGCAATCGGACATATGCCGCCGGTGGAGGTGAGAACGCAATCCCCGCATCCGACGCATTTCTCTCTCCAGGTTCCTGGTTCGTCCAGGGCGCCCAGAAAGGAGGTATTGAGGGCGGGAATCACAGGAAGCTTTTCGAAGACGGCCGAAAGGGTCTGGACGCCGGCGCCGCAGGCAAGGGAGAGGATGGCATCCGTATCCGGGTGAATCTTAAGGTACTCTTTGACCAGATCTCTCTCGCATTGCCGCTGAAAGGTTTCCACTCTCAGGGTTGGTGCGGACTGGTCAAAGAGCTCAGGATTGGAGAGTTCGCGCGCCAATGCCTTTGCCTCTCTATCCCCGCCGGTGAGACAAACAGAGACGCAACTGCCGCACCCAACGATCAGGATGTTCTTGAATCTTTTTACCGAGGAGAGGATTTCATCAAAAGGCTTCATCTTTCCTACGATCATTGGGTGACCTCCTTATTCTCGGGGGAAGGGGAGGCGAAGATTTTACCCCAGACCTTGAGCGGCTGACTTTTCCGGTGGGCAGGGCAGAGAGGATCGATGCTTCTCTCGAGGCGTGCGGCCAATTTGTCTCCGAACTCTGTCGTGTACAGAGCCTCACCGCACACCACACAACGCATCAATTCCATGGTTGCCACTTCCTGCCATTGGCCTGACAGCAGATGATGAAACTGAACCGCCTTTTGAGGGCAGACCCTCCAGCAGTTTCCGCACCTGGCGCAAAGGGACATGTTGTGGAGGATTTTCCTTCGGTTCCCCTGGTCTTTGTAGTCGAGTGCACTTGCAGGACAGTTCTGCACACAGGCAAGGCACCCATTGCAGTTTTCGTTCACTTGAAAGAAAGACATGGCTAAAGCCTCCTTCCCCCTGCGGCAGTTCGGGTCTTCACAACTCCGAGAAATTTGGAAGCCGAATCCGCCATCTTCGAGTAGTGCAGGTCGAATCCGCTCAGAAAGGCGATAGCCCCACGCTTGCACGCCTTCACGCACTGGGGATCCCCGTCACAAAGATCGCATTTGTAGGCAAGCCCCAGATCCGGGTCAAATCCCATAGCGCCTGAAGGGCACGCGGACACGCACATCCTGCAGCCTACACAAAGGGTTTCGTCGATCACAACTCGTTCGAGATCAGGGTCTTGGTGTATCGCTTTCCTGGGACACGCCAGGAGGCAGGGAGGATCGATGCACTGCTGGCAGGTAACAGGCAAGTGGAAACCGCCGCCACCGGGTTCTCCCCCGAGAACCTCAATTCGCGGTCTGGAGCACTTCTTTTTGCCTGTATGCCGCATTGAGCAGGCTGTCTCGCAGTCTTTACATCCGTTACACTTGGGAGGATCAATGGAGAGCGTCTTGAGTTTCATCGTGGAACATCTCCTCTTTTTTGGACGTATACCTATAATCGAGTGGCGTTCTGCATAATGAACAACATTGGTAATATAGTACATCCTGGAAAGATAAAGTCAATACAAAAAATGTGGGAAAAAGGATTAAGTGGAGCTCAAGCAGTGGATTACATTAAAATCATGAATTGTGTTCATTAGAAACATATGTTCATTATGATGAACATAATATGTTATTCTGGTGAATCTCGGGACTTCCGCTATTCCGCAGGTTCCGGTGGTAAGAATAAAGCTTCGATATTCGGATTTCAAAAGCCCCTTCACCCCGGATCGGTAAAACCTATCCTGGTCCTCCACCAGGTTTTCCCAATCGAAGTAGTGGGTGATTCGCCCAAATTCGTCGCGGTCGTAGAAGCCGTAGTATGGAGAAGCTTCCCCTTTTCTCTGGATATCAAGATAGTACGGGTGAGCGGAAGAGGTGTGATTGGGGACAAAATCCATGATGACCTTGATTCGACATGGGAGAGATTTATACCCGATCCGGCTCAATTTTTGCAGCAGGAAATTGCGGGGCGAGCTTTCTTGATTCATCGCTTTACCCTTTCGGGGTCAGGCAGTTTGATGCTATTGAAAAAACCGTTTCAGTCCCGGGTTGCAGGATAAAATCGCGAGGCATTCGTATGGACAAAAGGCTAAGACGCAGAATACCCCTCAAGCTGGCGGGGAGAATTGAGACCAAAGATCAGAATGGAGTGGACGGTCTCACTCGGAACATTTCCGCTATAGGGGCATACTTTGATGCGGAAAACACCATTCCGGTCGGCACTGAAGTGGAATTGGAGGTCTTCCTGCCCGTGGAGGAACTGAGGGAGATGAAGGGCCGTGAGGCCAGAATGAAGGTATCCGGGACGGTGGTGAGGGTCGAGGAAGGCGGCGTTGCCGTTTTTTTCAAAGGATTGAAATTCCTGTTGAGAGAAGAATAAGCAGAAAAAACGGGCGGCCTTCAGGTCATTTTTTTGGCGCTTTTACAAACAAAGAATCTGCAGGAACAACCGGCGTCTGCTTACAGTACGGATGGAAATTTGAACTGAAGGGACGGTAATGGCGGATAAGATGGACAGGGAAATCCTTTTAGATGAAGAGGCCCAGAAGCTCTTTGAACAGTTGGGCGGAATCGATCGGCAAAGGGGCTCTGATCAGCCTGACAGGCCGGAGGATCTTGCCGGGGCTTTGCTCGAGGAGGAAGACCGAAGGGATGAGTGGCGCATGTTGCTGGTAGAGTTCGTCTATCTCATATCCGGCTACCTGACAGGGGTTCGCTTAAGCGGGGAGACTCCCAAACAGAGGGAGGGGCTCGAATCGCTCCTTGCAGTCGTGGATAAACTCTCCCGGTCGCCAGGCCACGATGGGGAGATACTGGTACGATACCGGGGCGCAGCATTCGACCGGGGACAGGGTGAAGGCGGAGGTTATGTCGTTTCCCTGGGGCTCCATACGGTTGATTTTCCCGGCAGTAAGGCCATGGCAAATCGACGCGGCGTCATCTTTTCCCACGTGCCCGGACGTCTTTCCGCAGCATTCTCGGCCATGGCTTCTTTGGAGATCCATACGCTGCATCTGAATATACGCAATTGGTCCGACTCCAGAGCCAGGCTGAAACAATCTTTGGAGATTCTTGGCCGCTATTTCATGGCCCTCACAGGGCATAACCTGGAGAAGAATAACAGCTCTTTTCCGCGCGTTTTTTACAACGAGAACGATCAGCCCGACCCTAATCTCACGCTGGTGGCAGGACTGAACTCCCTGAGTCGGAAAACCATGACAGAGCTGGTCGCCAAGATGAAGGGGATGATGAGCAATCCCGGCTTGGAGCAGTTCACCAGCGTATATGGGGCGCTTTTTGCCTTCAAGCAGATTCGAGAAAAGCTCCTGAAACCGCCCCTGGAGATCAACAACCTCCGCTGGCTGATTGCATCCAAAGATGATGAACTCCTTTCAAGGGAAAAATCCTTCATTGTCCGGGTAATCATAGACCGGTACGGTAGTTCGCTCCCTGCAACCGCCCAGGTCGTGCAAGGCATATACGGCTCCGATTATCATGATATCGAAGCCGATACGCTGGAGGAACGGCTCAAACTGGTGGGGGATTTCCTGGAGGTCGTCGACAAGGGAGAGCATGGCGCCGCCATAGAGAAGGAGGTGCTTCAAAACATGGAGCGCCGCCTTGATGATATCCCCGAAAAGCTCTTCGACTCTCTCATCATCCGGGGGAACACCCTCGAGAGGAGGACCCGGCAGGGGGAGACCATATGCTCGATGCTCAACTCGAAAATCGTCGAGTTGCTCTCCTATTTCAAGAGGCGAACAGGCACCAAGAAGAAGATGAAGGAGATGGTGCGCCGGCCCATAGATTTCGACGAGCAGGACTATGAGACCATTGCGAGGGACTTCAAGACCACCGTTGAGGATGTCAAGACCCTGCTTGGCCTGTTGAAGGGCTGCTTTGACCGGGAATGCCGTTTTCTAAGGGGGGCGTTCGAAAAGAACATACCCGATTTTGCCGGACATGAAAAAGTCTTCTCTTTTCTCTGGCACTACCTCAAGGAGATTGGCAGCCGAAGCGACCGCGTGGCTTATCTCAATTCCCTTCAGGCGCTGGTCTCTTACATGGCAAATCCATACGAATCCATACTTTTCCTGCTCCAGGATCTTCTCCGCTCTCCGGAGGATATGGAGTATTCAGACAGGAATACCCTTGTGCTTGCCAATGCTTTTCTTCAGAAAAGTCCCGGTGAGCATTACTATGACAGCGAAATGACTCCGGAGGAGGTGCTCCTGTCCGACGATCGGCTGAACAGAGAACTGACATTGCGCATTGCCGGACACCTGGAAAAGGAACAGGATCGATTGTTCCAGAAGATCATGACGATCCATGCGCTGATGCTGGCGTCACTCTCATCTGAAAAATCAACAGGTTCCCCCATGAGCTTCAGGTTTTTGTTTACCCTCGAAAGAGAGATGTACATCTTCCTCTCCCTCGTTGGCGGTGGTGCATCGCACATGGTGGTTCGAAGCGCTGTCAAGGAATATGGGGAAGCAGGTTCGGAAATCTACGGACTCGCCGAAAGCGCTCACAATGCAAAAGAGCTGATGCTGCTATTGCAGGTGGGTGTGCGGGGATTGGCAAGGTTCAAGGATGAAAACGACCTGCCTCTGCTTGACAGAATCATTGCGCAGGAGCCTCTTTTTGCAGAATTCGCCGACAACAGCCGCGCAGAGGGCGGCGTCAAACGGCTCACCGGATGGGTTGCATCGGCAAGAAAGCAAATCATGGAAGCTGCCATGATAGAGGCAGCGTAACCACAAGACGTGACTAGAAGGTAGTAGGCCAGTTTGCAAGGAGCCGCCGGCTCATTCCCCTGGTTTTCCCCCTTGCAGTCCTGATGGCACGGATGATGATGCTTCTTGTTTCCCGGGGGTCGATCACGTCGTCGAGAAATGCCTTGCCTGCCGCCCGCCATGGACCGCTTGCCAGTCTCATCTCCCGTATGGCATCTTTGCGCGCCTTTTCAGGATTCTCCGCCTGAGCGATTTTAGCCGCGTAGACCACATTTGCCGCAACCTCGGGCGCCATAAAGCTGATGTCGGCGCAAGGCCAGGCAAAGAGGAAATCCGCCCCCATGTTCCAGCCGCACATATTCGAGTAGGCCATGCCATAGGACTTCCGCACGATGATGGAGATCTTGGGAACGGTGGAATAACCCAGCGCCTGGATGAAATTGATGATCTTGCCGGGCATGCGTTTCTCTTCGGCGGACTTGCCGACCAGAAACCCGGGTGTGTCGTGTAGAAAGATGAGCGGGATGTGATAGGAATCACAAAGACAGATAAAGCTGCAACATTTGTCACACCCGTCAGGTCCCATTGCGCCGGCATTATATAACGGGTTATTGGCGATAAAACCCACGCTCTCCCCGTTGATCCTCGCAAGGGCGGTGATGACGCTCCGGTCGAAATCAGGCTTGATCGGAAAGATCTTCTCTTCATCGACCAGGGTCCTGATGATGGCATTCATATCGTAGACCCGGTTGGACTGCTCGGGAACGACATGAAGCAGCCTCTCCTGCCTCGGTCCGGGATCTTCGCTCGCGAGCACTACGGGCGGAAGCTCATCTGCATGGGAAGGAAGATAGGAAAGGAATTCTCTGACAATCTGGAAGCACTCCTCCTCGTCTTCGGCAATACGGTCGGCCTGTCCGGTGATTTCGCTCTGCAGCCTCCACCCTCCCAGTTCCTCGTTTTCCGCCTTTTCACTCTTGGCAACCTCCAGGACGCGAGGACTGGAAACCGCCATGCAGGAGCCCTTTACCTGGACCACGAAGTCGGCTGAAGCAGCAGCCCAGGACGGGTCGCCGAAGCATTCTCCCATGATAGTGGCGACCATGGGCACGCACCGCATCCTGGTGCCGTATTCGGCGCCCGGTGTCATGGAGCTCAAGCCGTCAGAGCCCTGAATGTCAGGTATGCGCGCGCCGCCGGCCTCCCCGAGATTAATCACCGGGTAACCTTTCTGAACGGCCTTCTCCATTAGTCGCCGGCTTTTTCTCGCCCCCATGCGGCCGCCGCTGCCGGCCAGCACGGTGGCGTCGTTTGCCCGGACCGCCACCGGGCGGCCGGCGATCTCCCCGAACCCGTCGATCACCCCGTCGGCGGCTGTTCTGGTTTCCATGCCTTCCACGTCCGAGTGGGCGAGAAGACCAATTTCGAAGAAGGTGCGCGGATCAAGCAGTCTTTCGATTCTTTCCCTGGCAGTGAGCTGCCCGCGAGCATGTCTGGCCTCCACCTTTTCCGGCCCACCCATGTTCAAGGCCTCGGACTTGCGCCGGTTCAGTTCCTCGATGTGATCGGGCATAGCCATGGAATTCTCATCCTCCATTCAAGTGACGATTGTTGGTCCGTGATGTATAGAAACCCACGTAGAAAAAGGAGAGCGATGTCAGCCCCAGAGAAGAGCGCCGTCACCACCTGGCTCTGCCGCTCTTCTCCGGCCCCAACTTGACCGCCCTGTTCACGGGATCAATCTATACGGCAGTGCCCGCTTGGTCCACTCGCTTTCGGGATACTCTTTCTGCAATCTCTCGTATGCTTGCTTCAGAGGTTTGGCATCATGGGTGTGCTTATAGGTACAGACACCCTTCAGAAAGATAGCCTCTGGTGCCGCCCCGCTCTTGGGATAATCTTTGAGAATGGTCTCCAGGTTCTCGAGTGCTTTCTCGAATTGATCGTAATCGAAATGGATCTTGGCTCTGCCGAGCAGGAGAGAGGGAATGAGCTCCTCGGGAGGCAGGAATCCAACGGTGCGGTGGTGCTCCTTGCCCCCACCGTCCAGGGTCACCAGGGTGGGTGTCCAGTTTACCTGAAACTGCTCCGAGAGCGGCTTGTGGTCATGTGGAAGTCTCAGCGCGATGAGGTTTTCGGTGATAAAATCAACAACTTTTGACTGGGGGAACGTAACCGCTCCCATCTGCTGACAACCTATTCAGCCGGGGTTGAAAAAGTCCATCAGAACGGGTTTCTTCTCCGCCTTGGCCTTTGCCAATGCCGTTTGCAGATCGCTTTCCCAAACGATGGTTTTCTCCATAGCTTTCCTCCTCCGGGGATCCATAAAGAATTGGGATGAACAACATGGGAATGACAACTCAGTTTTCAAAATAAAGCCGTATTAGAAAATGTGCAAGTTTTCACTTGGAAAGAAGGAGGATCGGCATCCTTACCGGATCTGCGGACGTTTGGGACGGGAACCGACGAAGATGTAAGAAAAACTGCGGGAGGAGGATTGAATGCTCGCGTCTCGGATACCGCTCCTGCACGCGTGAAATATCCTCTTGGTTCGTCTGAAAGACATGGGATTGGTTGCTTACGTATTGCCTCTACTTCATTCTCGGTAGCGGGAATACAGTAGTCCACCCATTGAAACAGCACCGTCCTTTCACCTATAAGTGCCGAACCATGCATGGAAGCATGCTCGCGTATCAGGGACTCCTCGGTTGCCTGTAAAGCCGGCCTACCGATCAGAACTCTTGAAATCTGCAAAGGTAAGGAGAAGGAAATGAAGAGAATATTCTGTGGAATCTGCGCATTGATTCTTTTCCTCGGTCTCTCGTGTGCAGAAGGGACGCTCGTGCTAGCAGGGCTTCGAATCGTCCCCGATCCGACACTGTCGGAGGTTCTGGGGGAAGAGGCCCAGGCATCACTTGCCAGCAGCTTGATCGATCGACACGTGAGAAACCAACTGGGCCACGAATTGGGACAAGTGAATGACCTCGTGTTCCAGAAGGACGGCCGCATTGCCTATGTGTTGTTGTCTCAGAGTGAAGGGCGGGAATTGATACCGATTCCTTTCAGAAGCATCCGATTCGATCAACATGAGAATGGTTTCATCATGACGAGTGAGGATAGAACCAGACTGGAGGGGGCGCCCGCTATAGGAAAAGACCAGTGGAACAGATTAGAGGATCCTACATTTGAAAGAGAGGTATTCAATTACTACGGCGAGCGACAAATCCAAAAAGAAAAGAAGCTCAAGTAGGCTGCACATTTTTCCTCCTTCCAGTTGAGCGGCTTCTTGGGCAAATCTCTTGTGAAGTACTGTTCAGGAGCGAGCGCAGGACCTTTAGATTTTCTCTGTCATTTCGGAGATCCTTCCCTTTCGGTGTCTCCAGTACCATGGGGTGAAATTGGAAGCGGGGATCGTTCAGCAGCAGGCGAAAGCATTCCAGGCCGATTTTCCCTTTTCCGATGTGCTCGTGACGATCGATGCGGCTGCCAATGGGAAGTTTCGAGTCGTTGAGGTGAAAGAATTTGATGCGGTCCAGCCCTATCGTCCGATCGAAGGATTCAAGAGTGGCCGAATAGGTCTCAGGAGTCCGGATGTCATGGCCCGCTGCAAAGGCGTGGCAGGTGTCGAAACAGACACCGAGAAGTCCGCTGAAACGGGAGAGGTCGATCATGGAGCCGATCTCTTCGAAACTCGACCCGAGATTTGTTCCTTGTCCTGCTGTGATCTCCAGCAGTACAGTCACATCCTGAATTTCCGCAAGCGTGATGGCCCGATCGAGATGGTTTACAAATCTCTTGATCCCCGCGTAAGTCCCTGTGCCGAGGTGAGAGCCCGGGTGAGCGATAAGGAAGGGAATGGACAGGCGGGATGCTCTTCTCAGTTCATCGGCAAAAGCGGACACCGACTGCCGGAGTGTAACAGTATCCGCAGAAGCCAGGTTGATGAGGTACGCGTCGTGGGCTGCCACAGGCATGTATGCGTTCTCTTCCCTCCGTTCGCGGAACCGAAGGACCGCTTCCTCCGCGAGAGCGGGGGATCGCCACTGGCGCTGGTTCTTGGTATAGATTTGAAGCGCCTCCCCTCCTATCTCCAAGACCCGGGAAAAGGCGAGGTCCAGTCCTCCGGATATCGACATGTGTGCACCCAAGAGAGGCATGTTCACTCCTTTTCAATATCCTTGTTCCAATATTCCAAGGACATATTTTTCCGGCTGAGCCGATTGTCTCTGACCTGGTCCAGAGGGCCGGGATTTCCACGTCACATTCAAGCGCATTCCCGAATTCCTTTTTGGCTACAAACTTTTTTGCTCTTGCCCCGCTTCCGGGAAGACCTATAGTCATTATAGCTCCGCCTGCCGATTGTAGGAAAAGCATTCCAGAGAGTCCCTCCGCTTGCTATTCATGCGGGATTCCTGCGGAATGGGAAAACTTGCAGGGAAGTGCGAGGGGTGATAGCATCGGAAAAGAATGCAAATCGATTTCGTGCCACAAGCAATCCAATCCATCAACAAGATCCCGCATTAGCGGGACAAGCCTGAAAGGAGGAGACGTCATGTCTGTGACTTTACCCGACCTGCCTTACTCGAAAGAAGCACTCGCTCCTGTCATCAGCGCCAAGACCCTCGAATTTCATCATGGGAAGCATCATAAGACCTATGTGGAAACCACTAACAAACTGATCGCCGGAACCGACATGGAAAATGCCGACCTTGAGACGATTATCAAGAAGTCGGTTGGGGATCAGGCAAAAACAGGGTTGTTCAACAACTCGGCGCAGGTCTGGAACCATTCCTTTTTCTGGAACTGTATGAAACCCAACGGTGGTGGGGCGCCGAACGGTCCCATTGCAGACAAGATCAAAGAGGTCTGGGGGGATTACAAAAAATTCGCTGAAGAATTAAAGAATGCCGGCGTTACGCAATTCGGAAGCGGGTGGGCGTGGATGGTCCTCGACGGCCGGGATCTCAAGATTACGAAGACTGCGAATGCCGACACCCCCGTCGCGCACAATTTGAAGCCTCTCCTGACTATTGACGTGTGGGAACATGCCTATTACCTCGATTATCAGAACAGGCGTGCGGATTTTCTGGCAGCCGTGATCGAAAAGCTGATCAATTGGGATTTCGTGAACGCCAATTTCAAGTGACGTTCACTCCCATATTCCAGCCGGGGGATGGTGGTGAACCGGAGAGGTGATCTTCGGTTCACCCGAATCGCCCATTTGTATTAGGATTCTGCAACACTCTTCCTTCTGAAAAGGAGGGTCTGGCGAGGAAGGCCGGTGGCGCATGCATTATCAGGCCGAAACCGCCTTTTTTGGCAGATCCTTCACCTTATCCTTCTGCTTTTCCTGCCACGGATAAACGACCCGGGAGTGGAACGAGGCTTCGAGGGAATCCACCAGTGTCCGGAGGATCTGGGCAAGACAGCCCGTTGAGAGGTGGCATTCATCGAACTGGCCATCGGCGACGCGCTTGACCAGCAGGAGCCTGACCATGTTTTCGATGGCCTGCCGGGTGGGCGTCTCCAGAGAGCGGGATGCTGCCTCCACTGCATCGCAAACCATTACGATGGCAGCCTCCACGGTTTGCGGCTTAGGCCCGGGGTATTGAAAATCCTTCTTGGAAACCTTGTTTGGGCGGCTGATTTTCGCGGCTTTGTTGTAGAAGAACTCCACCGTTTGTGTTCCGTGATGCTGAAGAATGAAATCCAGTACCGTTTCGGGCAGTTTCGTTCCCCTTCCGATCTTCTCGCCGTTTATTACATGCTCAATGATGATCCGTGCGCTTTCTTGAGGATCCAAATCGTCGTGGGGGTTCTTGCCCGCCTGATTTTCCGCAAAGAACCTTGGATTTGCCAATTTCCCAATGTCGTGATAATAAGCGCCTATTCTCAGCAGAAGCGTATTTGCGCCGATGGCCTCGCCGACTGACTGTGCGAGATAGGCAACAGCCATGGAATGCTGGTAGGTTGCCGGCGTTTTGGTCAGAAGTTCCTTCAGAAGCGGCTGCTGAAGATCCGCATAGCGGCTGAGTCTGAAGGTGGAGACGGTGTGCCAGCCCGTCTCCAGCAACGGCAGCAGCATGATTGACAAAGGACCTGCCGCGACTCCGCCGATGAACGTCCATCCGAGGCTCTGAACGAACTCAGGATTGAACGCCTGCGTCAATTTCATAATCCAGGTTTCTGAAGAAGGATGGAGCAGCGAGGTCCAGTCCAGCCAGAATGCGAAAAAAAGAATGGCATTCGTCGCCCCTATTGCCAGCGACGCTACAAGAATATGGATTCTCCTTCGAATCCTGAGAGATACCACCACCGACGCCATTCCGGTAAATGCGAAATAGAGCAGGACGTTGAACGAGCAACCTGAAAACAGGGTTACGAGCACGGCCCCGGTCAATGTTGTCCAGACAGCGGAGATTTTGTCATTTTGGAGCAGAACGAGTGTCAACGGGAGCGCCGCGAACGGCAAAGCTGCAAGGGGGAGGGGGGTCAGGAGCAGGCAGGCTTTCAAGAGAACGATCGTCATGATCAAAAGGGAGAGGAAGAGATTGTAAGGGGGATCCTTCCTCCACTCGTCCTTGATGATCTTTTCGAGCACAAGACTGTAAAAGACAGCGGTGAGGAGAATGGCGATAAGTATCCAGGGCGCTTTCCCGAAAAGATCCTTTTCCAGTTCCTCGCTGTAGGACGACATGAGCAGCCGATCATTCTCGGTCACTTTATGCCTGAAAGGTACGAGGACACAGCCCGCCTCGTAATGAACCACCGTGGAAGGGTACCGTTGTATGATCCGCTCTACCCGTTTTTTGTTTTCCTCCGGATCATAGGTAAGATTCGGCTTGAGAGTCGCGAGCGCGATGGATAGAACAACATCGCGAATACCTTTGTCGACCTGCCAGAAAAGCTGTTGAACCTTCTCCTGCAGGGTGAGCCGCGCCGCTTCGAGCGTGATTACGTCCCCTGCCGGAACCACAACCACGCCTGAGGGTTTAGGATAGAGAACCTCAACGGTGCTTTTCCCTGCCATCGGTTCAGGTTCTGCCGTGATTTTGCTCTGTAGTATGGAGTCTTGGAGCGTGAGGATGCCGTCCATGAGGTTCTTCAAATCCCTGTATCGGAAGAGCTTTTTCACGGCTTCCTCCGGCAGGTCCAGACCATAGGACGCTTTGAGGTACTGCGAAAAATCCTTGGGACCGCTCGTTCGCTGAAGGCTCAGATCGGCGATCTTCTTAAGCAGCGCCTGAAATTGCGCAGCCGCTTCTGCAGCCCTGTCGGGGTCATAGGCATACAGAGGGACATATTGAGAAAGGGCCGCTACTCTGTTGTTTCCCAACGCCTTTTCCTGGTCGAAATTGAAGGGCTGTCGAAGACGGATGGTGAAGGGAACAACTTCCCCCTGCTTTGGAGGCAGGAGAAACAGGTAGATATCCTCAGCGTATCCTGCAAGAAAGCAAACGAGAATTAGGGTCAGGTTAAGAAATATCCTCACGATTGACCTCGAAGAATGGACAGATCGCGGAAGAGTCGCGGCACTATACTACTGCTCTTTGCCAAGGTCAAAACCGAAATGTCGAAAAGTTCGATCTTTTGGTGTTCCTGAAGCGGGGCAATCTACCTTCTCCACCCTTTCCACTGCAGGAGGGGATATCCCACCATTGCACCATTTATACCTGTTCTACAGCTTCGGGGTGCGATACTATGACGATCTTGTTCGAAACGTATCCCGGATTGTGCGTGAATTGGAAAACGACGTGTCCGATCAAAATGTTCGTTCATCGAAAAGAGTGCCCGGGGGCCAAAAAAGGAGGGAGCCATGAAGATACTCGCACTTAATTCCAGCCCGCGATCCGGAGGAGAGAGTAAGACAGAACTGATGATGAACTCTCTCGTCCAAGGAATGCGTGAAGCAGGGGCCGATGTGGACGTGGTGGATCTTCGAAAGAAAAAGATCAATCCTTGCTCCGGCTGCTTTACCTGCTGGACCAAAACCCCCGGCGTCTGCATTCACAAAGATGATATGACCCATGATCTCTTTCCTAAATTTCTCCAATCGGACCTCGTTGTGTACGGGTCTCCCCTGTACCACTTCACCGTGAATGCGAGCATGAAGACGTTCATCGAGCGCACGCTTCCCATTCTGCAGCCCTTTCTTGAAGAGGGAAAGGGAATGACAAAGCACCCTCTTCGCCATTCTTTTCCAAAGGCTGTATTTCTGTCAGCTGCGGGTTTTCCCGAAATGTCCGTGTTCGATCAGCTTTCCTCATGGGTACGCTTCGTTTTCGGACGGGGCGGGAACCTGGTCGCCGAGATCTATCGACCTGCCGCCGAGAGCCTGGTCATTCCCTTCTTCAAGGAGAAATCCCGGGAGATCCTTGAAGCCGTAAGACTGTCAGGCAAAGAGATCGTTCAAGACATGAAGGTTTCGCCGGAGACGCTGGCCAAGGTTACACAGGATATCGAAGGAGACCAGGAAGTCATTCGGAAGATGGCGAATCTCATGTGGAAAAGCTGCATTGCGGAAAAGATTACGGTCAGGGAGTTCAGGGAGAGAGGGGTTGTCCCGAGGCCGGACTCCATCGAAACCTTCATGATGGTCTTCTCAATGGGATTCAACCCAGATGCTGCAGGCGAGACAAAGGCAATCCTTCAATTTCACTTCTCAGGCGAAACAGAAGGCTCTTGCCACTTCCGAATTGAAAACAGGAGGATTGAAGCGATCGACGGTCGCGCTCAAAACCCGGACCTGACCATCGAGAGCCCTTTCGAGCTCTGGATGGACATCGTGACAGGCAAGGCCGACGGCCAACAGATGTTCATGGATCAGAAATACAGGGCCACAGGCGACTTTTCCCTGCTGATTCGGATGAGTCAACTCTTCGGGAAATAGCGGTGTCGTGTCATCTCTCATATTCCGGGGCCCAGAGATAGTAGAAGATCTGAAGGTGAATCAACACGGAGGGCGGAATATGGGCAAAGAGATCGAGAGGAAATTCCTGGTAAGGGGAGACTCCTGGCGAGGTTCGGAAGGAGTTATGGTGCGCCAGGGGCATTTGTCAGTGGACAAGGAAAGGGTCGTGAGAGTGAGAACCGCTGGAGAGAAGGGGTTTCTCACAATCAAGGGCAGAGGCGAAGGTCTGACTCGGCCCGAGTATGAATACGAGATTCCCCTCCAGGATGCCGAGGAGATGCTGGATACACTCTGTACAGGCCATCTCATTGAAAAGATCCGTTACTATGTGGAACATGTGGGGCTGACCTGGGAGATCGACGAATTCAGGGGAGAGAACCAGGGTCTTGTCGTTGCCGAAGTCGAAATAGAAACCGAGGATCAGGTTATTGCAAAACCGGATTGGGTTGGTGATGAAGTATCAGACGATCCCAGATATCTGAATGTGAATCTCGCTCGTCATCCTTTCGGGCGATGGGGGAAGGAAGAGGAACCGGAGAATCGCTGAACCGGATCAATCCCTGGCCTTTGATTCAACATGGATCTCCGAGTGCAGGGTGCGGTGGACAGGGCACTTGTCGGCAATCGTCATCAGCTTTTCTCTTTGCTCGATGGACAAGTCCCCGTTCATCGCGATCTCTCGCTCTATAAAATCAATCTTACCCTCCCTGGTTTCACATTGCTTACAATCTTCGGCATGGATCTTCTGATGTCTCAGTCTCACCACAATGGAATCCAGGGGCCATTGCTTGCGATCGGCATACATGCGCATCGTGATGGAGGTGCATGCACCCAGCGCTGCGACGAGGTAGTCATATGGGGTCGGGCCGGTATCTGCACCGCCCATGGGGATCGGCTCATCTGCAATGAGGTGATGGCCGTTGGCGACGATCTCCGTCTGGAAACCGGTTTTCCCGGTGCGAACCACAATCCGATTGTCGGTCAAGTCCCTCTGGTTGGCGGGTTCTTCCGCAACGTCAATGTATTTCCGCACCCATTCGGCCAACAAGTATCCCACGTAAACTGAGTCGGCTTTATTAGAAAGAAGATGGTCTGCACCGTCGAGAGAGACATAGCTCTTCGGATGGTGTGCGGTTTGAAAGATCGCCTCGGCATTCTCTATCCGAACGAGATCGTCCTCAGGCGAATGGAGGACCATCAACGGCCGCCCGAGACTCCTGATGGCATTCTCCATTCGGGTCTGCTCGAGGTCATCGAGAAATTGCCTGGTGATGGGGAACTCCCTGCCGGCTAACGTGATTGTTCTTTCTTTTCCTGTGCCGATCTTCTGACCGGCGCCGCCAAGATGACGCGCGACATCGACGAGGTTGAACGGAGCCGCTATGGTCGCAACAGCGGCGGCTGAAGGGATGCGCGACGCAGCTTGGATTACTGCTGCACCGCCAAGGGAATGCCCTACCAGCAGCTTGGGGTGCTCAAAACTTGATCCGAGGAATTCCGCCGCCGCCACAAGATCAGCGACATTCGTGGTAAAATTCGTCTCTTCGAAATCCCCTTCACTCTCTCCAATGCCTGTGAAATCGAACCGCAGTACCGCTATTCCTTTTGCTGCGAGAGCCCTGTTGATGTTCATGACCGCATTGAGGTTCTTGGTACAGGTGAAGCAGTGAGCAAAAATGGCATAAGCCGACGGCATCTCGTCAACCGGCAGATCAAGCCGGGCCGCCAGTCGTTTCCCCTGTGGGTTTTTGAAGGAAAGCCTCTGAAATCTCATGATGACTCCTCAGCGGTCTGCAATCAGTCCGGAGTTGAGAATAAAGCAGTGCATTGAAATGAGGAATGGAGGGGATTATGCATTGTTGGGTGTCAATGGGCTTATTTCTGTCATAAATCAAATTGCCATTTTCTGATGCGGAATTTATGAGACGCGGCACTAATTCGTGAATCCGTGTAATCCGGGATATTCGTGTTTCAAGGAAATCTTCTGCTGGGACTCGGTTTCGACCAGTTCGAAGACAAAGCTCCCCAATGGGAATCGGCTTTGCATCCTGACCGGAAGCTGCTGTTCGTCGGCAGAATACCACAGCTTGATATGGCGCCCCTTCTTCAGAAAACCTGTGAGGGATTCCATGTCGGGATCTACAACGAAGGTGTCGTATGTCCTGTCGTCTATCTTGAGCGTCTCTCTTCCCGTAACCGCCACCCTGATGGAAACGCACTTTTTTCCATCGGTCACTGGAACCTCCAGCACCTGGCCGACCTCGAGCTTTTTCATGCGGATGGAAAAGATGAGCGCAAGCGGGTCCAGCGTTCCGGGAATGATCGTTACAGGTTCTTGCCGTTCTCCGGAATCCACGCTGGTGGCGGTCAGGTTCTTCCAATCGAAATTGACCACCACGTGCCGTAAACGGCTTCCCGTGCCCCGTTTAGAATACAGCAGGCTCTTGGTAAGACTCAGATCGGTATAGGAGTCCTGCCTCTCCCGAATTGTGTAAAAGGTGTCAAGCCGGGGATTGGTTCTTGCAGTGAGCGCGAAATGATAATATTGCCGCCCCTGAATGGTTTCCAGAGGCAGAGTCTCTATCACAGCTTCCCCTGCTGAAATGGCGCCCCACTTTGCCCGATAGAGGAGCCGTTCGCCCTCCTGGAAGGGAGCCATTTCCACAGATGCCCCTGCGCCGGGACCGATCATCAGGATCAAGATACATACAAAGAACAGAGTTGCCACACGTGAAGTTTGCTTCATGAACCACCTAAATCAGTTTTCAGTGCGGCAATGTTACTCTGGAAGGGTTCGAAATTCAAGCAGAAATGACATGCCACCATACATAATGTCTGGGACACGGATCGACACAGATGAACACAGATAAAAATCTGGACGAGGTTGATTGTACGCCGGTAGTCGATTAGACTGCTTTTACGATGGAGCTTTCTTCAGGGCTCGAATCTGGGCAAGGTGAAACGATGCACCGTGTTGAGAACCATGAATGGGCCGACGAAAAATTGGGACCTTTCACCCGGACTACGGGCGAGGAGCGCTTCGTCAGAGCGTTGTACGCTTCTTTGGATGAAGCGATTGCAGACAGCCTGGAGAGGCTCCGCAGCCGGAACGGCATCACTGCCAGATGTGGAATAGGGTGCAGCCATTGCTGCCGTTTTCGTATTCCCTTGAGTGGAGTAGAAGCGCACACGTTGTCGCAGCACATCAAACGTGAATTTTCAGAGAATCAGATTGAAACCCTGAGGATGCGAACCCTGCAATGGCACGCATGGGACGGGTCCCTGCCCGGCAGGCATCCGTCCGGCATGATCGAACAACAGACGGACCTTTCCGGTTACGACCATTGCTGCCCCCTGCTGGTCAACGGCGCATGCAGCGCCTATCTCGCGCGGCCGTTCGTCTGTCGAACCCATTTCGTCTCTTCGCACCCATGGTACTGCCTGGCTGCAAACGACCCGGAATCCACAGAAGACGAGCCGGTAGCTATCACCTCCATACTGACGGAGACGAGCCGGTTTTCAATGGCCATAAAGGATCATGTCGAAGAGACGGGGGCGGATTTTTGCCGGTCCGTAATGCTGCTTCCCCATTGGCTGGCGATCCAGATGGGTTGGGATTTCGCCTTTCCACTGTAGCAGGTTGCTGCAACCTGAGCACTAACCGTTTCAGCAGCCTGTTCGATTCTGAAAAATAGAAAGGCTGCCGAAGAGAGGGATCCATTGTTGCTTGAACCGAAACAGCGAGCGCATTCCCCGCAGCTTGCTGCGGGGAGCTTCAACCCGGTAGGCCACTTTCCGCCGGCTGCTGCGGCCGGAGGAGGGGTAAGTTTCTCTCCTCCTGGAACCGCCTCCTTCAAATACCTGTAGAAGTCGCTGTTCGTCGTGAGGATCAGCACGGAGTTCTTATTTACGCCGTCTTTGTACGCTTCGACGGTTCGCGAGAATGCATAGAACTCGGGGTCACGATTATAAGCATCACCGTAGATACGTGTGGCCTCGGCATCGGCCTTGCCCTGGATCTCCTGCACCTGCCGGTAAGCCATGGAGCGGATCTGGCGGAGGTCCTTTTCCATGGCCCCCAGGATCTCCGCACTTCGGCCCTCTCCCTCTGACCTGAACTGAGCGGCAATCCGCTTCCGCTCGGAGATCATCCGGGCATAGACCTTCTCGCGAACGGAGTCGATATAGTCGAGACGTTTGATGCGCACATCGACTAACTCTATCCCATATTGAGGGATGATCTTTCGAGCCTCGGCAAGAATGGTTCGGGTGATCTCTTCCCGACCCCGGGTGACCTGCTTCTTGATCTCCTCTTCCCGCTCCTCCGGGACTTCCTCAAGAGCCTCCTCTTCAGGCACTTCCCATGTGGAACTGCGGACGAGTTCGATCAGTTCGCTGCTTGAGACCTGGTCCCGAACCACGGAATCGATGATGTCGTCCAGCCGGGATTGAGCCCCCGCCTCGGTGGCCACACTCTCAAGGAACTTCCTGGCATCCGCAAGGGTGTAGAAGGTACCCATGAGCACGGCCGCGGCCGCTATCAGAAGGACAATGATCAGCACTCTCCAGACGTTTTTCACGGCTGCCTCCCTTCGACCACCGGCTGCCTTCCTTCCGGTGCCGCTCCGGATTCCAACGGCAACCAGGGAACCAGTGCCTTCTGTTCGTCATCCACGACATAAAGCCCCTTCATCTCCGACAGGAAGCTGACGAGACCTTCAAGATACAACCTCCTGCGAGTGACTTCCGGGGCCCGCAGGTACTCCGAAAGCACAGCCTGGAAACGTGTAGCCTCCCCGGTGGCCCGGTTGACCCGCTCGAGGGCATATCCTTCAGCTTCGCTGATTCTTTGAGACGCCACACCCCGTGCTTTGGGAATTTCGCGGTAAGCATGCTCCTGTGCCTGATTGATCGTGCGCTCCTTATCCTGTCGCGCCTCGTTCACCTCATTGAATGCCGGCTTTACGGCATCGGGCGGAGTCACATCCTGGAGTTCCACCGTCACCAGCCGCACGCCGGTCCCATATTCGCTGAGGATCTTCTGAATCTCCTCTTTCGCCTCTGTGGAAACCTTCACCCTGGCCACGGTGAGCACGTCGCTTCCGAGTCGGTTGCCGACCACCCGTCGCATAACCGCTTCGGTGATGTCCCGGATCGTCTTTGGAGTGTCCCGAACATTGAAAAGATATTGGATCGGATCTTCGATGCGGTATTGAAGGATCCATTGCACATCGATGACGTTGAGGTCTCCGGTCAGCATGAGGGATTCGCCTTTGTAGGCCTTGTCACCGGCATATTGTGTCCTCTGCTGCGGGGAGGCGGCCACAGTCCGAAAACCGAATTCCTCCTTGAGCACCCGTGCCGTGGGCACCAGTTGCACACTTTCGATCCCTATAGGCAACTTGAAGTGGAGGCCCGGACCGGCTGTGCGCACGACCTTCCCAAAGCGTTGCACAACCGCAGTTTCCTCAGGCTGGACCGTGAACCAGGTTGACAACAGGATGATCAGCAACACAATGACTATGATGACCAGGCTCGGCCTGAATCCCTGCCATCGCTGTTTGATTTTCGATACGATTTCCTCAAAAGATGGGACTTGCCCGGGAGGGGGAGAATTTCGCCACTGCATAGGCATCTCCTTCTGCAATTATGAATGGCGGTAAGGAACCAAGGACTTCATCTGAAAAAGCGGAGAACCCAGAAAAGCCGGGCTGGTGTTATAAGGTATTTAGGTATTCGGAGGGGTGGTGGCAAGGACCCGAAGTCTCTTTTCGATCAGAAATCGACGATTTGCTTTGCAGTCACTAGTGCCGCGTCTCATAAATTCCGCATCAGAAAGTGGCAATTTATTTATGGGGCGATGTTTCATATTTGACCCATTTCCAGAGACGCGGGAATCCGAAATTCGAATATCGAAGCACGAAACAAAATCAAATGACCAAAATACGAATGACCAAAACGGGCAGCAGTCTCATGGGCGGGCAGTTTGCTTTTAATTTTGAACATTTGGATTTCGGTATTGTTTCGGATTTCGGATTTCGATATTTGGATTTCACGGCAATCCCCGCTCCTGTTGAATTGCCAAGATCAGCGATAGAACTTATGGGACAGAGCACTAGCCGGCGTTCCAGGAGCTGATTGAATAGTGGATTTGCGTACCCCATTTTCTACCCCTCCCTTGACGGGAGGGGAGGGAGGGGGCTTGCCCTATACAGTCTCAGGCTCGACTGATTGAATCTCTTTTGGGGACTTTTCCGGACGAGAAGCCGGCCGGCGGGCCCAAGATAATCTTCGTGGCATTCGGGGGGGCGCAGGTTGAACATTGGTGATGTTCACTGCCCGGATCATCACTTTGAGTTCCTCTTCGAACAAAACCTCCATTTTGTCTGGAGATATCAGTTTCTTGACCATACCCAACCCAAAAGCGCTATGGTCGACCTTCTCGCCTTCCTCATAATGTCCGTCAAGGGTATAGGTTTTTGCAGGAATGTTTCCAGCCCGCTCGATCTCTTCTTTCCAAAGATCGGCTGCCTTCTTGGGTTCAGCCTTTTTCCTGGCGGTTCTCGGTGCCATAGATCCTCCTTTGTCGAGGTTAAAAAAACAGGCTTCTTTCCTCATCACGGTAGGTCTGAGTCAGAGGCCATGGAGAGAGCATATGAAGAATGGTGAGCGATCAGGTGACGTGGATGTGATGAGTGCTGCAATAACTGTCCCGGAATGCAAGAAGACCGGATGAAGAATGATGCTCAACCGTTGAGTAAAAATGGTGTTTCGATAAAAGAAGCCACAGATTCAAAATTTAAATATAGTTTACCCTAATAGTGTTTATAAGTCAAGGTTTAATAGCCAAAAGGTCCTGGGAGGAACGTTGAATGGGCTTTTGGGGCTGACTCTGCTGCTTGGGAACCGTGGAGACTCACTTTCATGTGGGAGCGGGTGGGCGAGGCCGGATATTCTCCGGGCTTTCATTCGGGAGCGTGATCCTGGATCCGTCAAGGTCGGTAGCCTTTGAATAATCTTCTGCGAAAATGTCCCACACTGTCAAGAACAGGGCAGCCAGGACCGGACCGAGGATAAACCCCGAAATGCCAAAGGCGGTCAGCCCCCCGAGCGTGGCGATAAGCACCAGAAAGTCGGGCATGCGGGTGGATCGACCCACCAGAATGGGTCGAAGGATGTTATCCACCAGACCGATCACCAGGACCCCTCCCAGAATCAGAATGATTCCCCTCCAGATGCTTCCCTGGGCTATGAGGATGATAGCTGCCGGGATCCACACCAGTGCGGTGCCCAAAGCAGGGAGGAGTGAGAGGACGGCCATTATCACTCCCCAGAACACCGGGGCCTTTATGCCGAGAATCCAGAAGAGGAGTCCCCCTATCGTTCCCTGGATAATTCCCACCACCAGCGTGCCTCTCACAGTGACCCGGCTGACTTCGGCGAATTTCGCAAAGAGTCTTCGCTCCCGTATATCCCCAAAGGGGAGCACGCGTATCAATACTCTCACCATGCTGCTGCCGTCCCGCAGAAAAAAGAACAAGATGTACAGCATCAACAGGAAATCCACCAGGAATCCTGCCGTTACCTGGCCGATGTTCACCATCTGCGATGCGAGAAAGCGGCTTACCACCACGGCGGCATCGGATAAACGTTGCTGTACTCCCTCCAGGTCGACCCCAAACCGGTTCAAAAACTCCGTGATCGGCGGAACGCTCTTTTCGAAGAATTCAAAAACTATCCCAAGGTCATACTTCCCTTCCGAAATGTTTTCATAGAGTGCGGCCGCTTCCCTGGCAACCGCCACCGCAATGAAAAAGAAAGGAACGATCACTACGAGGAAAATGATCACCATGGTCAGAACGGCCGCAAGCGAGGAACGGCCCCGGAACCACTGTACCGATCTGGCCTGAAGACGATGAAAGAGGATGGCGAACACAGCCGCCCAGAAAAGAGGCTGAAGGAAATCGCGAATAAGGCCCAGGAACGAGGCGGTTACGATTGCCAGAAGTATAAAGAAAGAGGCGTGCTGTACTGTGCTTATTCTCATAATGATGAGCTGGGCTATACGTTATCCTTAGGCATGAATTCATCCGTGTCTTCTTTCTACTCGTTAGTACCATAGGGGATACAGTCCTGACCCCATGGAATCCTTCACCTTGCTTGGAAGCCTCAAAGCGTAATCTCCGGCATATAGGAAGACTTTGTAGGAGATAGCTCCTGCTTGCGAGTCTTTCGACAATTACGATACTTTTCTGAGCTTTGGATAGAGCAGGAAAAAAACTGCAGTAAAAACGCAGAGGAGCAGACCGCTAAGGGCGAGTGAATCGGGAGTGCCTGTTTTCTCGGCGATTGCGCCGAAAGGCACTGCGCTTAGCGGCATAATGCCGAAACTCATCATCGCCATGCTGACGATCCGTCCGCGCATTTCCGGGGATGAATAGGATTGCATGAGGGTCATATTGACAGCCATGAAAATCGAGCTCGTGAAACCGACAAAAAAGAGGAAAGGAAGCGCGCTAACGTAGGATGTGGTGCAGGAGAAGATAAAAAGGCAGATTCCCCATAAAAGGCTGTCGACAAAAAGAAAAACACCTCGCCGTCTCAGGTGGCGTATGGAAGCCAGCATGAGTGTGCCTGCAAGTGAGCCCAACCCCATCACCGTCATAAGTAGGCCAAGCCCGTCGGATTGAACATCCAACACTTCCCGTGCCCACGCAGGAAGCAGGCTGAGATAGGAAAAGCCGAAAAGGGCAGGGACAAACCCCATGATGACCAGCCCGAGAAGTGTCGAATCCCCCAAGGCATATCGAAATCCCTCCCGAATTTCGGTACTCACGCCTTTTCGCGGGGGCCCGCTTGGTTTCCCGCCCGCCTGAATCATGGACATGAAAAGCACGGAAAGCGTATAGATCAGGGCGATGAGATAGAAGACGCCGGAAGTGCCCAAGAAGGTGATGAGAACTCCTGCCAGGGCAGGCCCGAGAACCCTGGTGAGATTCATTCCAGAACTGCTCAGGGAGACCGCGTTCATGACACTCTGCTCGGGAACAATGTCCGAGATCAGGGATTGCCGGCTCGGCATGTTCAAGGCGGCGAGAGTCCCGTTCAAAATGCCGATCACTATGAGGTGCCAGAACGTGATCAAGCCCGTCAGGTCAAGCGTGGCGAGGAGGGCCGTCAACAGGGCATTTCCGCTTTGGCTCACCATGACGATATTTTTTCGGGAAAAGCGGTCGGCAAACGCCCCGCCCACGAGAGAAACGGATGTAAGGGGAAGGGCAAAGGCCATGATGACGAGCGAAAGAGCGAAAGGGGAATCATCGGTCAGGCGGAGGACGAGCCACCCCCTCGTGATCTGGTGCATCATCATGGCAAGAAACGACATGAAGGTGCCCCACCACAGCCACCGGAAATCTCTGAAATGGAATGATCGGAACGCGGGTAAGGACTTCAGGCCCGAGTGTTTGCGTTGCTTTTGGTCACCGTCCCAGTTTGGAGGGGAGGAACATTTCTGCAAATCCAATAACAGATCCCTTCAGGAATTTCTTTGAAGCTGCTCATGAAGCATAAGGCACGGCCCGGTCCGCGTCAACAAAGCATGTTTTTAGAGTTCCGCGCGAACTGCTTACTGCTTAATGTTCACCGTTTACTGTTCACCGCCGGCTCTCAGCAATTCCGTTCCATCGGGAGGTGAATAATGAAACAATCCCGCGCATGAAAATCGGGCCTGACAGGGTTGTGCGCCAGTGACCAGTATGTCACTTCACCCACCCTTGTCTTGATTATGGCACTGACGCCCGCTTCCAGGCTGCAGGCTTTGAGGATCTTTTCTGCATCGAGCTCCATGTGTAGCAGCAGGGTGTCTCCAATATGTTGCGTCGAAAAGGGAAGGGAGGAGAAGGCCGTTTCCTCCTGCATGGATTGTCGATAAGACGAAAAGCGGAAAACATTCCAATGGCCGGCGGGCGAAAGATTGAACTCCCAGTATTGCTCCGAGTTTTCCGCGGCAAGGAAGAGTTCAAAACAGGTCTCTTCCCATAGCCTGCTCCTGCGGGCAGGGATCTCATCACGGGCGGGAATGAGGATTTCGTGTAGTGTGCCCTGGAGTTGGTAACTTATGGAAAGCCTGTTGGAGCAACGAACAATGCTGCCTGTGATCTGCACGGGCGGCGAAAGCCCGTTCCCGGGATATGGCTCAAGAATAAAATTCCTGTGAATCATCCCCAATGCTCATAAAAACTGCGTCGGAGCAGTCCTGTCATTTCGAGCGAAGCGAGAAATCTGGAGCGCGGAGCGATCAGGTTTCTCCCTCCGTCACCCATAGGGGCCGGAAGATAACGGATTCAACTCCCGGTGTCAAACAGCGGACAAACTGAAATATTGGAATGTATTCCCGGATGAGCCAATCGTCTCTGACCTGGTGCTGAGGGCCAGGGTTTCCAGGTCACACTGAATCATAACTGCCAAAGTCAGGTTGAACTTTGACTTATGATTGTTTATCTAGGAAAGAATCGGTTGAATAAAAGAGAGCAGGGGGGCTGTTTTGAAGGACTATCTTGTGAGAATCATGGCGAGGGAGGTGAACATACGAGGGGTCGCGTGCGTCACGACCAACCTGGTCGACGAAGCGCGCAAGAGACACGGCACGTCTCCTACAGCGTCTGCAGCCCTCGGGAGGGCGCTGACGGGCGGGGCCCTGCTGGGCTCCCTTCTTAAAAAAGAGCAACGGGTTGCATTGAGATTCGAGGGAAACGGCCCTCTCAAGAAAATTCTGGTGGAGGCGGACAGCAGAGGTGCGGTTCGGGGCTATGTTGGGGTGCCGGATGCGGACCTGCCGCCGAGGGACGGCAAGCTGGATGTATCGGGAGTGCTCGGCCGCAAGGGTTTGCTTGTTGTGACGAAGGATCTGCGGATGAAGGAACCTTATTCCGGTATGGTGGAGCTTCGTTCAGGGGAAATAGCGGAGGATCTGGCCTACTATCTTGCGGAGTCCGAGCAGATCCCTTCTGCAGTGGCCCTGGGAGTGTACGTTGAGCCTGACAAATGTGTTACAGCGGCTGGAGGATTCATGGTCCAGTCTTTTCCGCCGCGAAATGAAGAAATGGTTGAAGAGATGATCCGGCAAATCGGCAAAATTCCCCCGGTGACGGATCTGTTGAGAAGAGGCAAGAGTCCTGAGCAGGTTCTGGAGCAGATCTTTCAGGGAATCCCGTTCGATTTCCTGCTGCAGCATGATCTTTCATTCGAGTGCGGTTGCAGCAAGGAAAGGGTGGAAAGGGCCTTGATAACTTTGGGACGGGATGAGATTGCCACCATCCTCGAAAACTTGGGTCAGGCGGATGTGAGATGTGAATTCTGCTTGCAGTCGTATCATCTCAGCGGGCGGGAACTCAGAGGGCTCCTGGACGAGGCTGCAGCGAAAGTAGTGCTTCATTAGCTTCCCATCTCTTTTCAAGGAGGACACCATGGACCGTGATCAAGCGCTTCGCAAAGAGCTTGTGGCACTCCTGCGGGGTGGAAACGCTCACATGGGTTTCGATGATGCCGTGAAAAGATTTCCACAAAAACAGATCAACATGGCCATGGAGGGTACGACCAGGCCGCCAGACGTGCCCCTTACCCCCTGGCACCTTCTGGAGCACATGCGTTTGGTCCAGTGGGACATTATGGAATTCATCCGCAATCCCGAACACGTTTCTCCTGACTACCCCGACGGGTACTGGCCGGCGCCTGATGAACAGGCGAACAGAGCGAAATGGAAGAAGACCGTGGATTCTTTTCGCGCCGACCTGCAGGCATTGGAAGAGATTGCCCTGGATACCGGAAAGGATCTCTTATCTCCTATTCCTCATGCCAAGGATTATATTCTTGTCCGCGAGATCCTCCTGGCAGCGGACCACAACGCGTATCATCTCGGGCAGTTTGCATTGTTTCGAGACATTGTAGGCCTGGGGTAAGGCGCAGAGGGCAAAGCGCATAGCGTGAAGAATGTATCCACAGATTTCACAGATTCCACAGATGGTATCTCTAAAGAAAGACCTGTCTATATTAATTCCCGCTGCCGCACTGTGAGGTCTTGCCTCTTGGAAAGGCTGAGCCTCTCTGGTAAAGTCAAGCCGTTTCGAGCTTATGGGAAAAGGCTTCCACTAAGGAAGATGCAGAGCGTAGGGAAAGTGCACAATGCATGAAGTAAAAAAAGATTCAGCCCCGGGGGTCTGGCTTGCTTCGCTTGGCGAGGGACCTGGGAAAGAGGCAGTGCGCCTGGGTAGGAAAGGGGAGGAGATTCGCCGCAGAGTTATTGCCGGCTTGGGGCGAAAGCTCTCCCTTTACAGCGCCGGCGATTCGCCGTCGTGTGCCGGGAACCAAGGCGGCACGAGCGGGGCCATCTTCGATGGGCTGCTTTACAATCGTGCCGAGTTACGCGTGCAGCTTTTCGGATCGAGCACATCCGCCGCGAGCAACGCAGATATTGTCCTGAAGGGTTATGGCAGGTGGGGACAGGAGATCCTGGAGCGGATCAGGGGCGTGTTTGCCCTGATCATCTGGGATGGGGAGCGGGACATCCTGCTAGGCGCCAGGGACCCAGTTGGTTTTTACCCGCTGTTCTACGCGGAGGTAGGTCACGAGTTTTTCTTTTCCACATCCATTGACACGCTGCTCGCCCACCCGGATGTCCCCGATAAAGTAAGTCTCCCCATCGCAGCAAACTACCTGCGCCACGTTTACCCGGGCACTGAAGAAACCTTCATGGAAAAGATCAGGCGGGTCCCGTCAGGAAACTTCATGAGGATTGCCCGTGAGAGCCGGGAGATCAAGCGTTACTGGGATCCATTCCCTTCCGGCGCCGGAGTTGAGTGGGTTGGCGAAGACGAGGTTGCTCGGTTCGATTTTCTCATGGATCAGGCCGTCGCGCGCTGCCTCGATCTCGGACCGGCGGGCATTTTCCTGAGCGGCGGTCTCGATTCGGTCACGGTCGCGGCCGTTGCCGCGGAGCGGAGTCGTGATCGCGGCATGCCCGACCCGCTCGCTTTGTCCCTTCTCTTCCCTCACCCGGAGTGCAACGAGGAAGCTACGCAGAAGGCCGTTGCACGGACTCTTGGACTTCAACAGGCGATGGTCTCCTTGGATGAGGCCACGGGTATGCAAGGGCTGATCCTTGCGGGTCTCAAGATGAGCCGCACCTGGCCGGCGCCGCTGCAGTCCATTTGGAATCCCGCCTACTGCAGATTGGCCATGGAAGGGAAGCGGCGCGGATGCAGGGTCATATTGACGGGCGGAGGCGGGGACGAATGGCTGACGGTAGACCCTCTTTACGCGGCCGACCTTCTCCGCGACATGAACGTTCCTGGACTCTTGCGATTGCTCGGCAGCTTGCAGCGCTCCTATCGGCTCCCGTTTCCGGCCCTTTTTCGTAACGTCTTATGGACCAACGGGGCCAAACCTCTGCTGTTGGAAGCATGGGGCAGGTCCATGATCCGCGAACCGCTGCGTGAGTGGATGTGGAAGTACGCTCCGGGATTGATGCAAAAGCGTCGCCGGCGCTATGAGCAACAGGCTGAGACGAGTGCCCCTGCGTGGCTCATGCCCAGTGACGCGGTGCGCCTGGAGGCCGATCGTCGTTTGGAACGGAACAGGGAACCTCAATTGCCGGCCGGCAGGAAAGAGGGAGGATTTTACCTGAGGATGGCCCGTCGATTTATCGACCATCCTTTGCTGACGATCGAGATGGAGGAGAGCTTTGAGACGTGCCGCCGCACCGGAGTCCCTCTCTTCATGCCGTTTTGGGATCGGGATCTCATCGACCTTCTCTACCGGATTCCACCGGATTTGTTGAACCGAGGCGGGCGATCCAAAGGGCTGGTCAGGGAGATGCTGGCTCGCAGGTTTCCTGCCTTGGGGTTCGAAAGGCAAAAAAAGGTCTTGTCTCTGAATTTCTTCAGGTCGAGGATGCTGCAGGAAGGGAGGACAGCCTGGACGGCGGTGGGCGGTGTTCCGACTCTGGTGGAGTTAGGTGTGGTTGATGAGGGATTGTTGCGATCGGCTCTTTCGAGGATCAGTGCGGGCAAGGAGATACAGGATGCCCAGCTTGTCTGGGACGTCCTGAACATGGAGATGTGGCTCAGGGGAAGATTTTCCGAGGCAAAAGAGGGAGATCCTAACGTTCAGAGTTCAGATGTCGATTATGGCAATGTGCCTAAAGAATAAAAAAGTTGAACAAAAATATAAATGGGTGTAGAGGAACCAGTTAGATAACTGGACAAGATGCTTTATTGCGGATACTCGGTATACCCTTTTTTTGTGAACGGCAAGAAATTTGCAATCCCAGTTCTTTGTTTTGGTAATTGGAAGTGAGGAGTAAGAAGTGAACGAATCTTTTCCAGAAAAGGGCGCACAGGCAGAGCGTGGAGAGAGGAAGACGGGTGATGAGTCTGAGCTTTCAGCCAAGCTGCCGTGGGAAAAAATGGAACTGGCTTACAGGGGGAACCTCGAGGAGATGATTCAGATCGGCGGCGGAAAGCTCACGGTGAAGGGCGGCGATCCAGGCGAACCGCGGAAGCCGCGTGGGATCGAGCCTGGTGGTTATGTGGAGCCGTTGCAGGAACCGATGGAGGATCCATTCAAGGATCCATACAAAGACTGGGGTTCGCAATGAACTTTTTTTTCTCGTAGCACGATGCTCAATCTCTCTTTCGATCGCCACCATTCGGCTAAGCCCCCATTCCCTGATATACCCCCCTCAGAGTTAGAGATCTGGTACGAAAACAACGGCGCTGCCGGCGCCTTCGGCTGTATCCAGGACGGGCTCCACTGGATGCTGCTGCCGGAAGTGGCAAGCTTCTGCTTTGACACTACCAGCCGGGAGGTAAAGGCCTTTCCTTATCCCCTGGTGAGGGAAGATCAGGTCAGAGATACCTTTTTACGATGTGTGCTGCCCATCGCCGTTCAGGTTCAGGGGCTGGAAGTGCTTCACGCAAGCGCTGTCAGGCATCCTCAGGGTGCGGTGGCATTTTGTGCCGTATCCGGAACGGGCAAATCGACAATCGCATACGGTATGAGCCGGCGCGGATACCAGCTGCAGGCCGATGATGCTTTGGCCTTTGAGGCAACTGAACATCAGCGACCTCGAATCATTCCCCTGCCGTTCAGAATGAACCTGAAACCTTCGTCCGCGTCATTGTTCAGGACGGAGGAGAGTGCAGAAGCCGAAGAGAAGATGTGGGCCGAGTCCATGCCGCTTGGAGCCATGTTCGTGCTTAAACGCGAATCCGGCACATGCCAGGATGGTCTGATCAACTGCCTTCGGCTTTCCCCTAACGAGGCGTTCGCGGCCATTCTGCCCCATGCCTACTGCTTCGGCCTCAAGGAGATAGAGCGAAAACGACGGATGCTTCAGCAGTACCTGCAGGCTGCCATGCATGTCCCCACCTTCGAACTCCACTTTCCTGAAGGTCTCGAACGGTTACCCTATGTCCTGGATACGATCGAGCAGGCTATTCGGCCACAAAGTCACCAAAACACAAAGGAATGATGGAAGGATGGAAGGACGGGATAATGGAAGAACGAAGTGATGGAAGAATGGAATGATGGAATGGGTGACCCCAGTGGACTGCATTTGGATATTGGAATATGCGGGATCTTGTCTTTAACCCATTATTCCACTATTCCATCTTTCCATCATTCCAGGTTGTTCTGAGAGGGGAATGGATGACTTCAGATGTAGGCAATACAGGGGTTGATTACAATGCGGTTGAGGACAGGTGGTTTCACCCTAATCCCGACGTGATTTCTCAGCAGCTTGAAAACACCATGATACTCCTCCACCTCAGGACCAACCGCTTCTATGAGTTGAACCGCACCGGGGCAAGGTTGTGGGAGTTGCTGGGGAGCGGATTGAGCCGGGCCGAGATCAAAAAGCAGATGATGGAGGAATTCGAGGTCGATCCTGTTCAGCTTGAAGGGGAAATGAAGGACTTGCTCGAATCCATGAAAAAGGAAGACCTGATCGTGACAAAGTAGAGTAGTCTTTGATAAATTCGAAATTCGAATATCGAATTTCGATATTCGGGTTTTCAAGCAATCACTCTCACCCCTATCTATATAACCTGTCCGCGCACTCCACTGGAAGTAGGGAAATTTGAATCATCCCTTCCCCCTTTGTGCCTTAGTGCCTTTGTGGCAAAAGGTTTCCTCGCTCGAAGCCGCCTGCATCTGGGATGCCCACGATCTCGCATAGAGCCCATCTGCGGATATCAATTCTCGATGGGTGCCCGATTCAACAATCCGGCCCTCATGCATCACATGAATGATGTCGGCGCGCATGGCGATTGTGAACCGGTGGGTTATGATGATGCCTGTGCGATCCGTGAGCAAGTCTCTCAAACGTTCGAACCATTCGGCCTCTGCCCAAGAATCCATAAAACTCGTAGGCTCATCCAGCATGACAATCGGCGACCGCCGAAGGTAAGCACGAGCCAGGGCGACCCGCTGCCATTCTCCGGCGCTCAGCTCCACGCCGTCTGCAAACCACTTGCCAAGCATCGTGTCATACCCCTTTGGCGTGCGCATGATGACCTCGTGGGCTCCGGCAGAGCGTGCGGCAGCCCGGATCTGTTCAGCTGTCGGCGAAGCGGCGAAATCCCCAAACCCGATATTGCGGGCAGCGCTGGCGTGATAGGTGACCGGCGCCTGCAGCAGAACGGAGACAGAGCGCCTGAGTTCCCTCACCGACAGTTCGCGCAGGTCAATGCCGTCCAATTCGATCGACCCTTCCTCCGGGTCATAGAAGCGGCAGAGGAGCTTGACCAGCGTGCTCTTTCCCGCCCCGTTTTGACCGACTATGGCAACGACCTTGTTGGCAGGTATGGTGAGATTGAAATCACGGATCGCCATCCGGGCGCTGCCCGGGTAGCGAAAAGCCAGGTTCTTGAAAGAGATCTCTTTCCTCAGGACCGTTGGGGCCGTCTTAGGGTGGGGAGGATCCACCACTTTTGGCTCCATCTCGAGAAATTCGTAGAGATTGGTCAGGAAAAGACTGTTGGTGTAGATTTTCCCGAGACTCCCCAGGAGGGAGCGCATCAACCCCTGCCCGGATCTGAAGGCCTGGTAGAAAAGAACAAGGTCCCCAAGAGAACCAAATCCCAGAAGCACCCGCCGCACCATCCAGACCATTGCCGATGCAGAGATGAGCAGGGCGAGAACAGCGGCCCAAAGCCGTGCAAGGCTTTGTTCCCTGGTCCTCTTCAACTGATCCACCCGAAGGGATGAGCGGATCTCACGATAAGACGACCGGAAGGGTTCTGCAAGATCGAACAGCCGGAGTTCCGGCGCGAATGCCGCATGGGTCAGGGTCAGGTCATAATACTGTATCCACCGCCTGTCCGGGGTAGTCCGTCTCCACCACTGGTAGTAAACCCTGTCGAAGCGGAGCACCACAAAGAGAGCAGGCAGCGTGCTGAGAAAGAGGAGGGGAGGCAGCCAGGAGCCATACGGGATCAGGACAGCCGCCATGCCGACAAGGGTAATTGTGCTCTGCACGAGACTGCCGCTGCTTTCGAGGAGAGCAAGCGACCGCGAGCCCGCCTCGTCACGTGCACGATGCAACCGGTCGTTGCACTCCGGCGACTCATAAAAGGCCATATCCATAATCACCGACTTTTGGTGGATCAGCCCTGTGATGTGGTCCTGCACGAACTCGGATTGAGCATGCCGAACCCAGTCTGCTCCGCTCTGAACGATCTCCGTGAGGAGCAGGAGCACTCCCAGCAAAACAGTCGGACCGGCCACAGGCCAGAAGCGCTCCCATGATCCGCCGGCGCTGATGGCCCCAACCAGACCATCGACCAGGATGCGGGTCGTGGAAATGATGATGACCGGCAGGATGCCTTGCAGGATCAGCAAAGCTGCCCAGGCGATGGTCCATCCCCGTGCAGCCGTCCAGATGAGCCGGAGGGTCCTGGGCAGAAAGGAGAGGGGAAGCAGTGCGCTGCTTAGCGACGCTCTCGAGAAGATATCGAACAGGGGATTCATTGGTGCGCAGTGTGACTGAAAATCCGAATATCGAAATTCCAAATTCGAAACAAACAGATTAAATCCGAATTTTCAAATAACAAAGACTCAGCCCTGTGGACTAGGTCAGAGACGATCGGCTCAGCCGGAAAAATATGCTCTTGGAATATTGGAACAATGGAATTGTGGAATGATGGTCTCAAAGCGTATAAGGCTTCGAAGCCGGCCCCTTTGGAATCCGATTTTTGCTGCCACAAGTTCCCTTGTTTGATCATTTGAGGTTTGATCTTTCGAAATTGTTTCGGATTTCGAGCTTCGGATTTCGAATTTTTTAATCAGCGTCCTCCACCCCAGAGGACTTCCTTTACGGTCAGGAACACGATCACCAGGTCCAGATACCAGGACATATGCTTCACATAGTAGAGATCATACTGAAGTTTCTCTTTCGCTGAGTCGACGCTGTCTCCATACGAGTAGTTCACCTGTGCCCATCCGGTCACCCCCGGACGCACCGTGTGGCGCAGATTGTAGTAAGGTATCTGGTCTCCAAGCTGCTTCACGAAGAACGGCCGTTCCGGCCGGGGGCCGACCATATCCATGTCACCCTTCAGGACGTTGAAGAGCTGGGGGATCTCGTCCAATCGCAGCTTGCGCATGACTCTTCCCACCCGTGTTACACGCGGATCATCTTCCTGGGCATAGACCGGCCCGGTCGTCTTTTCCGCATCGTAAACCATGGAGCGGAATTTGAGGAGGTCAAAGACCTTTCCGTTCAAACCCACCCGTTTCTGGCGGTAAAAGACGGGTCCGGGGGAATCCAGCTTGATCAGAATCATCAGGAGCAGAATGATGGGTAAGAAAACCAAGAGCGCAAGGGCGGAAACAACCACCCCTTGCCATCGTTTGACAGAGGCGTTCAGAGAAGACTGGTAAAAACCGTTCTCAAAAACGAACCAGCTTGGTGTCAGGAAGTCGTCTATCGGCAGTTTCCGTCTGATCCTCTCATAGAAGGACCAGCACTCCTGCACCCTCACATTTCGCACCCTGCACCTGAGCAAATCTTCCATGGGGAGCTTGCCTCGCCGGTCCCTCAGCGCCACCACAATCGTGTCGACCGGGTGGTCCAGCGTCACCTGCTCCAACTGACTCACCGTGCCCAGGACGGGTATGCCGTAGAATTCCTCCCCGGGCCGGTATTCGGCTGTCGCAAGCAAGCCGATGATCTCGTAGCCTTTGAACCGTTTTGCAAGATCGTCTTCGATGATTCCACGAGCCAGACCTGAATATCCCAGAAACAGAACCCGCTGCCTATTCTTGGACAGGATAAAGAAGATGAAATACCGGAAGAAAAAAAGGATCGCATAGATAAGAACCAGGGCTGGAATCATTTGCCAGCGAAAGATCAAGAGGTTCTCCGCAAGGAAAGCGAAGATGGAGGTGAAAGCAACGGAGAGGAGAAAAGTGGGGGTGATCCGTTTTGCCAGATCAACCGGGTGCAGGTATTCCATAAGGGAATAAAGACGGCCGATTGCCGAAGAGGAAACGACGATGCAACTGAGCAGCGCCAGAGTGGCGTAGGAAAAGATGGGTCCGTAGAATGACAAGAGAATAGAATCGGTCAGGAACCCTATAGTGATCCCGAATGAAACGGCACAGATGATAACGTCGGTGAGGATGATGGAAACAGCGCCCCGGGTCGTTCGCACTGAAAACAACTTAGACTATTCCTCCTGGCTCCGGTAAGGCATCACGCGGTTGCCTCCCTTTATCTTTGCGGAAAGCAGGGCAACTTTTGCCTTCTCCACCAGTGCGCTGGGAGAGGTCCCGTCTTCAGGGTAGGTCGCAACGCCGCCGCTCAGGGCGAGGTTTTCAGAAAGATGCACGTGAATGGCGTCCGAGGTCCCGAAAACACTTTCGGTTATCCTGCTTGCAATCCTCAGTGCGTCCTGTTTCGCCGCTCCAGGTAAAGCCAGACCGAACTCCTCACCGCCGATTCGGCCCACGATGTCAGGAACCCGCACACTGCCCTTGATGTGGTCGGCAACGATCCTCAAGAGCTCATCCCCTACGAGATACCCATGTGCGTGGTTTATCCGTTCAAACCGGTCGAGGTCGAAAACCACTATGGAAATCACGGGCCCTTTCATTCTCTGGGCGCGGCTGAATTCTTCGTGCAGCCGCTTCCACCAGAGTCCGTAATTGTAGAGGCCGGTAAGGCTGTCGGTGTCCGTGAGCTCGTCGAACTTGTGCATGGAGGAAGATTCCGCAATTGCTCGCCCCGCGTTTTCTGAAACATGCTTGATCAGATCACGGGTGAATGGGTCCGGCATCGGGGGTTCTTCGTCACAGAGCACGAATACCTGTCCGTGGGTGACACCGCGCCACATCAGCGGCAAAATGACAAAGAACTCTTCGGTGACCAGCTCCGCCTGGCGCTTGGAGAACGCTCTTCGGTTGAGAATGCAGATCTCAGTGGCTTCTTCTGCCCGGGGGGATCTGATAGAGGGGAGGAGCTCTTCGTACATTTCCTGGCACCTTGCCAATTCAAATCCATAGCCCAGAATCAGGTCAAATGCCTCAGAATCCTTGTTTTTCAGAAGAAAAACCCCCTTCTTCTTCAATCCGAGCAGGTCGGTGACCAGGTGAAAAATGAAATCGAAAACCGACCGAAGCTCCCGGATGACATTGTAGTCCCTGAAAATGTTCATCATGTAGAGCTGCGAGGGGGTATTGCAGTAATCAGGGGGCGCTCCTACCTGGGCCAGAAATTCCGTGAATCTGCGGACGATTTCCTGAACGAGTTGTTCATTCTGGGCATGTATTGCATGGTTCGGCTGGAGGGAGCTGATGTTGACCGTGCCTGTCACTTTGTCGCTGATCTTGATGGGGACAATGTAGGATGCCTTGATGCTGTTGTTGACGAAATCTCCCGGGGCAACCTTCGATCTGCGCTCAGGATCCTTTTCGTGCAGCAGAAGGGGTTCATTCGTGGCAGCGACCTTGCCGGCAATGCCGCAACCTAGACGAACGCGGGCCTTGCGGATGATCTCCTCTTTCAAGCCGCGCGAGGTGAGAATTGAGAGCTCGTCACTGTCCTTGCCAAGAACCATGATGGAACCGCGTTCAGCCTTCATGACCTCGAGGACCACGTCGAGCATGAGCTCCAGCACATGAAGGGAGATCAAATCATCCGGTTGCCGTGGTTCCGTACCGGCTATGGCGGCTGCTCTTTGTCGTATTAGTTCAGTCACAAGCGATTCAACGGGATGATGGGATGCGGGAATGATGGAATAATGGAATTGTGGAACAATGGGTCTTAAAGCTCTTTTTGTTCAGCAATATTGACACTCTAGTAAAAAGTCGAAAATACCCTTCTTTCGTCATCCCGGCGAAGGCCGGGATCCAGTATTTTAGTGCCTTTGCAGAGTATCTGGAGTCCGGCCTTCGCCGGAATGACGACTTTTTACGAGGTGTCGTTCCCCAGTATTCCACCATTCCATTATTCCATTGTTCCAAAGTTCCGTTCTTCGTGTCTTGGTGGCTAAAGTGTTTCTAAATGCTCCTCGATCATTTCCAGGGCCGCACTCAAGGTTGAAGGAGAGGGAAACCAGTTGAGCCGGAATGACGGGACGGTTTTTACTAGCTGTGAACATTGGAGAAAATGGATACCCGAATCGATGATTCCTTGCAAGGACAAAATCCCGTACGAACTGCGAATGAGTTCGATAACGGCCTTCTGAGGCTGCAGCGGCTCAATCTTAGGCTCCGTTCCATTGGAGAGCGCGTATATCGCTTTCAAGGGAAGCGCTGATGTGTGGAATTCGTGGGGACGACTGTAGTACCGTTTTTCGGGCAACAGGGGGTGAGCCTCCAGGGATTCCTTGCCATACTCAAGAGGGGATGCCATTTCCGGAAAGAGCTTCATCTCGGGAGAACCAGGCAGAACCTCGAGCTTGCCGGGGTGGACACCGGTTATGTCGTCGGACATGAACCTGTAGCCGCGACTGTGAAGCCCGGCAGCCAGGGAGGATTTGCCGAACCCGGATGGTCCGAGCAGGAGGATGGAAGCATCTCCCACCTTTACAGCGCTTGCGTGCAGGGCCAAAAGGCCCCTCTGATAAAGAAGCGGGAGAAAAGCCCGCTCTACAATCCACAACCCCAGGACGAATTCAGTGACACCCGGCTGAGGGGTGACTGTTATTTCGCTCCCTTCAGTAACGTCAAAATGGCCAACGTTTTTGACGGTGAGAGAAGCTCGCGCCGGGGTTCCGCTGAATTCTTCTGTTTTCTCCTCCAGTTCTTTGGCAGGGGAGAGCGGAGGGTTGAGCAGCACGCGGACATCACAACCATCCCCGTCGGCAGTCATCAGTCCCGGCAACCGCATGCCGGATGATACATTCAGGCCATAAACGGAGTAAGAAAATACTTTCCGTTTAGGCAAAGCCACTCCCGGGAACTGGAATGGGATCCATGTCGGCTATCACTATCACGTCGGAGTTACCCGCCTTCTTATTAATAGGGAACTGGCCGGTGATTTCTGTAAGCGTGCCGAAATTTTTCATCTGGGGTGTTTCCCAGGATTTTTTCATCTTCGTCTCTTCCAAGTCAATTTCTCCTTCATTCAATCCAAACCAATATTCCAGATCAGAAACAGCTGTATGGCTTATCACCGAATCGGGCGTGCTTTAACTCCAGCAAGAAACATTCCAACATTATTTTAAGAAAGTTGTCTTAATCTTGGCCATTTCTGGAAATGGCCGTGTAAATGCGGTTTCACTTTGGGGTGAAAAATAAGGTTGTTTTTTTGGAAAAGAAGTACACGTATCATTGCAGGATGCGGATAGGCGAGACCCTGGGTGAGGGTAATCGCTGAAAGCACGAATATCGAATTTTTATAGGCTTAGATTTTTCCGAAATTGCGGAGCCATGAAGCCATGACCATTCCACGAAAGAGTGTGGTAGCCTCTTGTTCGTGCCCAGGGGGATCAGAGGAGTATCGCGTGTATGCGGAACGCAAAACAGGGATGTTTACATATTCAGCCAGGACTTCGGATTCGTGCGAAAGAAATTTCTCAATGCGTTCTTGTTCGTATTCGAAGAATTTGTAGAGGAAATTAAGCCCCAGGTTGGTTTTGCTTCGCCTCCATTGAACTTCTGATGGAAGAAGGCCCTCCATTGCCCGGCGCATCACAACGCGGTTCCACCCATTGGAGAGTTTCTGGTTTGGCGGAAGGGCAAGACAGAACTCCATCAGGCGGCGATCGAGAAAGGGGAATCTGGGCTCAACCTGGAATGCTGCGGCAATCTTGTCTGCTATCTCGACAGAATACCGGATCAAAGGAGAAGTGATGCTGAGCATGTGCATCTCTCGTGCGTTCCGGCCCGGCAGCTGTCGGGAGGCGATCGAGTCCATGCGTTCCTTCAGGCGGATGCGGGTTACAAAATCCTGGTTGAGGATTTTGGAATTTGCCATCCCCTTTTTCAGAATGGCAGCCCTCATCCACTGGATGCGGTCCAACTGCCCGAGCAGCCAAAGCTTGAACCCTAATCTCCAGATGACTCCGAGCATTATTCTTCTTGAGCCGTAGCTCAGTGCTGCAGCCTCTCTGATGAGAATTCGGAATTTTACGGTTCGAAAGAGCTCTGCCAGGTATTCGTAGCCGTGAGAGATCACGGAATCCCCGTCGATTCCTTCGAGGAGCACACCGGTTCCCTGTTGCCTTGCCGCTCCGTATATTGCCCAGTGAAGGTATATGTTTGGGCCCCAGCAGGGCTCATCGAGATGGTTGAGGACCGTGTCATTTTCAGCAAGCGGGCTGATCTTGTCCGCGCGAATGAAACATGGCTCCACGCCGCCCATGGCAAGAACCGAGTCGATCCAGCGCCGTTCATCGATCCGCCGCAGCGCCTTTTCAGGCAATGATGGAAATACGGCGGAATAGGTGCGCAGTCCGCCTCCTTTGTTTTTAAGGCTCTCCCGCGCACTGCAGACAATAGAGGAAGAATCGAGTCCGCCGCTCAGCATCGAGCCTACCGGCTGTGCGCTTCGCAGGCGGGAATTTACTGCCTCAGTGAACACCTCCAGAAAAGCGGAACCATATTCTTCATCCGAGCCCAGGTGAAGTTCCCTGGTGGAGTCCAGGGACCAGTATTTTCGAAGTCTCTGGCCGGCAGCGGTAACGGTGAGAGAGCAGGCTGCGGGCAGATGCACGATGTCGAGATAGAAAGTGGCGTCAGGCTCATCGTGCACTGCCAGAAAATGGTATGCAACAGCGGCTTCATTCAGACGGCGCGGCACATCAGGAACACACAACAGTGCTTTTATCTCCGAGGCGAAAACAAAGGTCCGAACCCCTTTGTAATAATAGAAAGGCTTGACACCCACAGGATCTCGGGCACAAAAGAGGTTCTGTTTTCGTTTGTCCCATATGGCAAATGCAAAATCGCCGATCAGTCGTGCCGGGCTATCTTCTCCCCACTTTCGGTAAGCGGCAAGAATGATCTCGCTGTCACTGAGGGTCGCAGCTTCAGGACAGGCGAACCCCAGCACTTCGATGAGCTCTTCACGGTTGTCAATCCGCGCGTCTGCGGTGATGACCAGCCCGGCATCCGCATCCGCCAGGGGAAGGCGTTCGCCTAGGCTTTCCGGCGTTGACCAAAGCATTCGATGCCCCAGACCCACAAAGCCTTCAACCCAGATGCCCGTTCCATTGGGGCCACGATGGGCGAGCCTCTCCAACATGCCGCTCAGGCAGTTCACATCGACCGGTCTTCCGTCAAGGTAGTATATTCCCGCTATCGCGCTCATGGAAAATAGTCAGGCCACAAAGACACAAAGGCACCAAGAAGGTTAATGTGTTGGACTAAGAAATAGAAAGAGATCGTTGACACACTGATAAATACTTGGAAATACCACATACTGCAGTCGGAAATCCTCTTTTATACCTTTTTCAGGTTCTGTGTTCTTAGAGTCTTAGTGTCTTTGTGGCTGGTATTTTACACCGTTCTTCGTGTCTTTGTGTCTTTGTGGCGGAATGAAGCAACAAGTATCGGCCACCAAGGCACTAAGTCACCAAGAAACGTCTTTTTCCTTTTTCATCTAAACCTTAGATCCTACTTCAGAGCTCCTGACATGGAGCAAATTCAAATGCAACACCAGGAGCCTCAAACACCATTTTCAGAGCCGTCTGAGGGAAGCAGAATGCTTCTCTGTTCATAATCTCACAAAGGTCCTTCAATGCTCTATTGAAACGCGGGTTGGACA